>Ga0056910_1000095_pt1 | contig 105194 bp, 84 predicted proteins | sample EBPBio232012_DNA_FD_55021 | JGI IMG/M metagenome (GOLD analysis project Ga0056910, IMG submission 55021) | Wastewater treatment Type I Accumulibacter community from EBPR Bioreactor in Madison, WI, USA - Reactor 1_1/23/2012_ DNA | ecosystem: Engineered > Bioreactor > EBPR > Anaerobic-Aerobic >... | reverse complement strand
ATCTTGGACTAAAATCTGAAATGAAATACTGACAATCGAGTTTAAATTACAAGATTTAAAATCGGTTTTTGGGACGGCTCCCGCTTCAACAGAGGCGGGAGCTTTTTTTTACAATATATTTTCAAAAGAATATTGGGGAAACAATGGTGTAAACTGCTAACTTTGAGGCATTATTTTCATTAGTTTAATGGATTATTTCTTTATTGTGTATATATTAAAGTTCTAAAGTCAAGCGTTTAAAAGATACGGATGATTTTACAAAGATTATTTTTTTTAGTATTGTTTTTTGTTAGCAATCAAGCATATTCGCAAATACCAGCTCCGGATTTGTATTGTGTTAAAGGGGATACCGTACATTGGGATTTGCCTGTAGTTAATTGTGGAGCTGTTCAGTCTTATGAGCTTTATTATGCATTAAATTATTTTGGACCTTACCAGTTATTAGCTTCAATATCAGATATAAATCAGACGGAATACATATTTAATAGTAGTCCGGGAGGAATTATTTATTATTATATGACGACTAATGCCTCGTGTTCCGGCCTTTCATCTTTGTCTTCTGATACATTAGATAGTGCATCACCTTTACCAGTTGCAATAAAAGAAGTTACAGTGAATGGAAATGACATTTTATTGTCATGGTCAAAAGGTAATAGCCCCGAGACGTCAGCCTATATTATTTTCCAAGGATTGGGCAATGGCGTTGTACATGCTTTAGATACTGTTACAACTTTGAATTTTACGGATTATAATCGAAATACTTCAAATTCATCTTATACTTATTACATTGTCGCCCTGGATAGGTGTGGTGGAACAAGTATATTTTCTGATCCACATTCGACTATATTGTTATCGGGGAATATAGATACGTGTCAAAAGAAAATAAATTTACAGTTTAACGAGTATATGGGGTGGTCTGGCAAGACTTCTTACGTATTATTACAAAGTATAGATAATGGATTAGAAGTCCCATTGGATACATCACAGAATGCAACTTTCGATATACCTGACCTACAAGATGATAAAGAATATTGTTTTCGGATTCGTGCAATAAGTGAGGATATGTTGCAAGTTAGTTATTCAAATGTACTGTGCTTTCATTCCAGAATAAGCAAAACGATAACATCTTTATGTGTATTCGATATTGAGAATAGATTTGATAATTCAAATATGGATTCTTTGGTGATTACCTTTAAAACAAATCAAGATATACCTATTCAATCATTGTATTTGAAAAAAAGTAATGAAATTGCTACAATTGCGACAATGCAAGAGGTTGCAATTCCCGTTTTCAACAATAAAGTCTCATTAGCATCTACCGGTGAAGTTACATATTATCAGTTTATTTCAATTGATGTATGTGGAAATAGAGTTGAGTCTGAGATATTTTCAAATATAATTGTGGATGCTATGTTGAGACCGGATAATTCAGTCGATATATCTTGGAATTCAATGGAATGGGGCAATGGAACGGTGGTCGAGTATGTTATTGAAAGAATAAATACTTCCATTGATAAAAAAGTGATAGGTACTGTAGGAAATGATGAACTTGAATATACAGATCATTTAATAGTTGAGAAAGATAATCAGACAAGATACTGTTACCAAGTTAGCGGAAAAGTTGAATCAAGTTGTAATAAAAATCAACGTATCGAAGTTTTATCGAATATTGTATGTGTTGAAAAGACTGCTGGTGCATATATGGCAAATGCATTTATACCCGGTGGAAGTTTTGCTGAGTTTAAGCCAATATTTTATTTCAGTGAGAGCATTGCAGATTATGAAATGTTGATATTTGACCGTTATGGGAATAAGGTCTATACAACCAATGATCCTGAGAAAGGTTGGGATGGTAATAAATTAAATCAATCAAATCAGCCTATGCCCAATGGAGTTTATTCCTATTATGTGCGGATAAAATCTGGGAACGGCTCCGAACAAATATTGAAAGGCGGTCTCACATTGATAAGATAAAGCCCTTCCTTTCAATATTTGAATTATGGTCTCAATATTCTACTGTGGAATAGTTAATGAGGATATTATAAGCTTTATTCTGAAAGTAATTTTTTCACAAAAATAGAAATTGATTTACCATCGGCTTTGCCTGCCAGTTGTTTATTGGCGATACCCATTACTTTGCCCATGTCTTTAACGGAGGATGCTCCTGAAGAGGTAATTATTTCCTGGATAATTTTTTCTAATGCTTCACCTTCTAATTGTTCCGGTAGATATTTTTTTATGGCGTCTATTTCTTCTCTTTCGATTGCGGCTAAATCATTTCGACCGTTGGTTTCATATATTTCAGCAGAATCGCTTCGTTGTTTGACTAATTTTTGCAACAATTGAATTTCTCTTTCAGGTGTCAAGTCCAATCCCGAACCATCTGTTTTTGCCAATAGGATGGCTGCTTTAATAGCTCGAATACCACGAAGTGCGGCTTGATCCTTTGCTTTCATGGCGGTCTTTAAGTCACCATTTACTATTTCTTCTAAATTCATATACTATGCATTTTTTTGTGACAAATATAATTCTGTTAGTTCAACATAATCTTTGATAGAAAGTTGTTCAGCTCTTTGGTTGAAAATGGGGTCTGATAGGATTTCGGGATTTGGAAAAAGACCTTTAAGATTATTTCTGAGCATTTTCCTGCGCATAGCGAAGCTGCTTTTAACAATCCGCCTAAAGCTTTTCTCATCCTTAATTCCAAATTCTTCATTTAACCTGTCCAAGCCAATTACAAGGGAATCAACTTTCGGTGGGGGCTTAAATGCCGAAGGCGGAACCTCAATGACCCTATAGCTTTTGTACCACGCCTGGGTCAAAACACTTATTATTCCATAAGCCTTACTGCCCGGAGATGCAATAATCCGCTCTGCCATTTCTTTTTGAAACATCCCCACCATCCTTGGAACAATATCCTTGAATTGCAGAATTTGAAATACGATTTGAGAGGAAATGTTGTATGGGAAATTGCCGATAACATTGAAATTTTGGCCGTCAAAGACCTGATGAAAGTTAACTTTTAATATGTCACTTTGAATAATCCGGTCATTGAGTTGTGGGAACTTTTGTCTTAAAATAGCCACCATATCTAAGTCGAGTTCGACACAGCGTAAATCTAAATTTCTATCTAACAGTATAGAGGTTAAAACTCCCGGACCGGGGCCCACTTCCAGAATTCTACCTTGGGTCTGGTCGCAAGTACAAGCATCAACGATGGCAGTAGCAATGTCTTGACGATGTAGAAAATGCTGACCCATTGATTTTTTTGCAGCCGGATATTTGTCGTGATGTTTCAATAGTGCAATAATTAAAGGGTGAAGATAGGATAATTCAACTTTTTTCTGAGAAACATTATGAAAAACCCTAATGATAAAGTGAAAAAATTGATTCAAACTAAGTAAATGCATGGATTTAATCGATTGATAGGGTGACTATATTTTATTCTAGTATATTTGTGTTGTAAAATATGTTAATATGGCACTTCCTAAAATAGGGTTTTCTATTGGAGATATCAATGGTGTGGGACTTGAAGTAATATTGAATTCTTTGAGACATGCTAAGTTTACTTCCCGATTTATCCCTGTTGTTTATGGCTCAAGCAGATTGATTAATTATTATAAGAAGGCGCTCTCAATGGATGAGCATTATTTTTATTTTGTGAAAGAAGGTGAAGATTTGCGCCCATCGAAAATAAATGTTATTTCTTGTTGGAATGAAGAAGTGGCACTTGATTTTGGACAAATGAGTGCAGAAGGGGGAAAATATGCAATATTGTCACTGGAGAATGCAGTAAAAGACTTGAAGTCAAAATCAATAGATGCATTAGTGACGGCTCCCATTCACAAAAAATCGATGGAAATGGCGGGATTTGCTTATCCGGGGCATACCGAGTTTCTGGCGAGCCATTTTCCGCAACAGAGGTCACTAATGTTGATGGTTCATGATGACTTGCGTATCGGAGTTGTAACAGGGCATATTGCATTGCATGATGTAGCTACACATATAACGTCAAAAAATATTGTTGAAAAAGCCAACGTTTTTATCAAATCACTAAAAGTGGACTTTGGCATAGATAAGCCCAAAATCGCTATTTTAGGTTTAAATCCACATGCCGGAGACATGGGTTTGTTTGGTAATGAAGAGGTCAATGTGATAATACCGGCCATCAATGAGTTGAAGGCAGCCGGTAATTTGGCGATGGGTCCTTATCCGGCTGACGGTTTCTTTGGATCAGGGCAATTTGCCAAATTTGATGGAGTTCTAGCTATGTATCACGACCAGGGATTGGTGCCCTTTAAGACATTGGCTTTTGGTGGTGGAGTTAATTTCACTGCCGGTTTGCCTATCATTAGAACATCACCAGACCATGGAACAGCCTTTGATATTGCCGGAAAGAATGAGGCTAATCCAAATTCCATTCGTCACGCAACTTATCTTGCTTTGGATATTTTTCAAAATCGCCGTGAATTCGAAAATTTAACTTCTAATAAATTAAAGTCGCGGAAAGGAAAATATGAGTCCGGAGAAGATGAAATTTTAGTGGATGAAGAAGGATAAAAATTGTCCAACCGAAACGTTAAAATGAATAATAAGTGAACTGTTTTTGGGATGTTCGGTCGGACAATAACGATAATTAGGTTTATATTCTATAACTCTCATGCAAAATTTATGCCAAAGGCTTCAGAATGAAGTAATTCAATAGCAAATTTGTAAAATATTTATATATATAATAAGATATATGTATAATTTATTTATACATAACGAATTCCACTCTTCTGTTTTTTGCCTTTTTTTCTTCGGTTGAATTGTCATTAAGTGGTTGACTTCGACCCAACCCGATAGCTTCGATGCGATTGGGGTCTATTCCTCCTTTTTTAACCAAATAATTTTTAATGGCATTGGCTCGTTCTGTGGAGAGCTTTATGAGACTTTTTTCTTCACCTACATTGTCCGTATGTCCAAAGATTTTCATTTTAATATCTTGTCTTCTGATTAGGACGGACATGATTTGGTTGAGTGCATCATAGGAATCGTCCTTGATAATGGAGGTAGATTGGATAAAATAGATATTACTTGCTGTAAATTTTTCTTCTTTGGAAATTGGATCAAGGAAAATATTGATATCAGCAACGGACTGTTCATTGTTGAAATAATCAGATAAGTTGAGTTGGATTGTTTCGTCTGTAAATCCTGATCTTGCAGCAGTTATCTTGATGGATGAGCCTTTTATAAAAGTAAAATAAGCCAAACCTTCGCTTGTTTTGAGCTCACCTTTAAGTTGGGTGCTATCAGTAAGTTGATATTTGATGTCGGAATCCAAGGCCTTTCCGGTTAGCGAGTTAAAGACGTGTATTACCAATGTTTTATTCCTATTGGATTCAACGACAGGATGAAACAATGTTCTAAAGATGTCGCTTGACCCATCGCGCCTTGATGTGAAGTAAATATATCCGGTAGCTTCGTTGACATAAGGTTGAGAATCATCATAAACAGAGTTGATGGGTGGAGGTAATAAGGTTGGTTCACTCCATTGAGACCAAGTATTGTCTAATCTTTTGGAAACATAAATGTCTGAACCGCCATATCCATCCGGCCTATTGGAAGAAAAGTATAAAAAAAGTCCGTCTCTGGAGATATAAGGTGTCGATTCTTGGTAAATGGTATTAATAACTGAACCTATAGATTCAGGCTTTGAATAAGTGTTGTCTGAGATGCGATGACTGACATACAAGTCGTTGGCACCTTTGCTATCTTCTCTCTTTATTGCCATAATGATAATACTTCCATCTTCACTCATATTGAGATTGACTTCGTCGCTGAGATTGTGGTAGTCATATATTAATAGTGGTGTAGGAAAAGACCAGTTCCCGTTTCCAATTAGTTTGGTGGTAGAAAATCCTTTGTACATGCTGCCATCCTGATAATATTCATTGATAATGACCAGTTCATTTAGTTCAGGGGTCAAGGAGCAAACGCTATTTGGGAGTGCGCTATTGAGGGGGTAATCCGGATGGTCGATCTTGTTAAAATCACCATTAGACCATGATGCAATCCAAATATCTTGATTAAATCTGCTTTTAGAAGCATCAGATACCGGTTTATTGGTCAGTGATTGAAAGATGGAGTTGAGTTCTTTTTGGTATTGAGCATAAGAAAGAGTTAGGCTTAAATCGTTATAATTGTCTATAAGGGTTCGGTTAAAATCCGGATAACCTACTCTGGTAAAATAGATGGTTTTTCCGTCTTTGCTGATGACTGGGTTTATTTCATCATATTTTACCGTATTGATTTTATTGTTTAATTTTTCCAGAGGATGCATCTGATAATGATTATTGTTGACCCAAGGGAACAATAAACTTTGAAGCAAGAAGCATAGGTTTAACAACATTATTTTATTTTTAAACGGAATTTAAACTTTGGTAAAATAATATTTTGCAAACATACGATTTTTTATAATATATTCAAACGGAGCTTGGGTAATAATCAGCAATTAGGAAAGATAATTCGATTCGTTTTTTGTAATCATTTTGCCACTGAAAATACGGATTTACAAAGCAAGTAACTATTTGATGCAATAGGTTGACTAAGGAGCAAATAATATTTAGAATATCGGTATAATGCCTTACATCAAGCGTCTAAGTCGTAATTTTACATAATCCATAAAAAAGTTAAATATTATTTTACAAAATAAAGAGATTTTATAATTATTTAAATAAATCAATATATCGTTGGATAATATTTAATATTGTATCTAAGATAGGCTTAATAATATTCAATATATATGTTAAATATTACCTATGTATCACGTATATTATATGGCGGATTTAGTTTTGTAAAAAATAAATAATAAGGGATACAAAAAAATACAGGGTATATTGCTACCTTTGCCCTTCTAAATATTTTCTACTACTATGCATTATTTTAGCTCAGGCCAAATACCGCCAAAGAGACATACTCAATTCAGAAAGCCGGATGGTAATTTATACTATGAAGAACTATTTTCTACAGAAGGTTTTCATGATAAATACTCTATTTTATATCACATCAATCATCCCACCCGTATTATACAAGTTGGTGCTCCCATAGATGTTTCGCCTCAAAAAGCAGAAACAGAGGACTTAAAGCCACGAAGCCTGTACGGATTTAGAATTCAACCGGAGGATGACTATATTCGTTCTCGTAAAGTTGTGTTATTCAACAGTGATATCCACATGTCGCTAGCTGCCCCAACCAAGGGTACGGATGATTATTTTTTTAAAAATGCCGATTGTGATGAAGTTGTCTTCATACATCAAGGGAGTGGTGTTATGAGGTCGGCTTATGGTGTTTTACCTTTCAAATACGGTGATTATATCGTCATTCCGCGAGGTACAGTATATCAAATGAACTTTGATACAACCGATAATCGTTTGCTAATAATAGAGTCACGGTCTCCAATAACAACGCCACGTCACTATAGGAGTGAATACGGTCAACTTTTGGAGCATTCGCCATTCTGTGAACGAGATATCATAAAGCCTACCTTTGTCGATCCAATCGATGAAAGAGGAGATTTTAAATTTTTTATAAAAAAGAAGGATAAGTTATATCCCTATGAGTATATGGATCATCCTTTCGACCTGATTGGGTGGGATGGTTTTCACTATCCATATATTTTCTCTATTCACAATTTTGAACCAATAACAGGGAGAGTTCACCAGCCGCCTCCTGTTCATTTGACCTTTGTTACCAAAACAGCCGTAATATGTAGCTTTGTGCCAAGATTGTACGACTATCATCCGTTAGCTATTCCGGCACCTTATTTCCACAGCAATATCGACAGTGATGAGGTGTTGTATTATGTTGATGGGGAATTTATGAGTCGTAAGCACGTCGAACGTGGACAAATTACGCTTCACCCGGGTGGAATACCTCATGGGCCGCATCCCGGTGCAATCGAAAAAAGTATTGGCGCCAAAAGTACCGAAGAGCTTGCTGTGATGCTGGATACCTTTGCTCCCCTCTACCTCACCAATGATGGACTGGGTATTGAAGATGCAGAGTATTATCGAAGTTGGCTTTCCTAAGAAATAAGACAAATATCAAATTAAATTAACAAAAATATATTCATGGATACACAAATAAAAGAAAGTAAAGAGATACAAAAAGACCTTCTTCCATTAAATGGAACAGATTTTGTCGAGTTTTATGTAGGCAATGCCAAGCAGGCGGCAATGTATTATATGGCTGCTTTTGGGTTTAAGTTGGTGGCTTACAAAGGACCTGAAACCGGTAGTCGCGAAGTAATCTCTTATGTCATGCAGCAAGGTAAAATCCGTTTTGTCCTTACCTCTGCACTTCAACCGGAGCATGAAATATGTCAACACGTTGCATTTCATGGGGATGGTGTGAAGACTCTTGCACTTTGGGTAGATGATGCTGTAGCTTCATGGGAACTTACAACCAAGAGAGGAGCTGAGTCCGCATTTGAGCCCATCACAATTGAAGATGAATACGGCAAAATAGTGATGGCAGGGATAAAAACCTATGGCGAAACCATCCATACTTTCGTCCAGAGAAGTGAATATTCAGGCGCTTTCATGCCGGGTTATAAAGCCTGGAAGTCAGAAAGAGAAGTTCAACCGCTCGGATTTGAATATGTAGATCATTGTGTGGGCAATGTTGAATTAGGTCAAATGAACTATTGGGTCAAGTTTTATCAAGAAGTAATGGGATTTAAGTTGCTTATCACCTTTGATGACAATGATATCTCGACAGAATATACTGCGCTGATGAGCAAAGTCGTATCCAATGGCAATGGCTACGTGAAGTTCCCTATCAATGAGCCTGCTCAAGGTAAAAAGAAATCGCAGATTGAGGAATACCTTGATTTTTACAAAACATCGGGCGTTCAGCATATTGCTATTGCAACCAATGATATCCTTGCCACGGTAGATGGACTCCGGAAAAATGGGGTGGAGTTTTTGGAGGTGCCCAATACTTATTATGAAGATTTGTTTGAAAGGTTAGGTGAGATTGACGAGCCAATAGATGAGCTCAAAAGGTTGAATATACTGGTTGATAGAGATGATGAAGGTTATCTGTTACAAATATTTACAAAACCTATACTCGATCGACCTACAGTATTCTTTGAAATCATACAACGCAAAGGCGCCGTTTCATTTGGAAAGGGCAATTTCAAAGCGTTGTTTGAAGCAATTGAAAGAGAGCAGGCTATTCGTGGAACACTTTAACCCAAATTTCTCTTAAAGGCAATATATTTCTTAAAGAAACAATTGTACCTTTAATTTGAATTCAGGTTTAATGGGTGTTGCCGCCGATATTGGCACTATTTTACAAAAATGATGTGTAAAATTTTACTCAAAAAATTAAAAGGGCAAGCATCTGATGTTTGCCCTTTTTCGCCCAAATTGATTTTGTTGGCAAAAATAATGTCTTTAGCCCCAATTCAGCTTTATACAAATGCGGAATCGATATGCAATTCGTGGTCAGCGCTCCTCTGATTCGTAAAACTTCGATATCTGAACTCGGTTTTAATTTTTCATGATTACCAATATTTCTGAATAGGAAAGGGTATTCTGAGTTTAGAATAATGAGAATATTTATTTGATCAAGTTATAAAACGTTTAGTAGTTATCTTCATAATTATTCTTTTATTCCTTAAAATCCTTATATTAACACATGGAATAAAAAAATATGAGTAAAAAAAATTTGGTAATAAATTTATAAAAGATATATTTGTTGCTGCTAAAGTGTGCAATTTCAGCAACTTTTGTTCTTTTTATAAGATTTGATTTCTCAGATATTTCAAAAGGGAATAATTTGGGAATGGCGAAATAGATTTTTATTATCCTAAGTATATACGGATGTGAACATTCTTCGCAAGAGTCCAAAAAGATAGGTGTGCTGAAATAGTTGTCATTAAATAGACAGAACGCTTTTTGCTAAGCTTCATTCAATCTTATTAAAAGAATTTAAATTATTGAAATATGATCAAGAACATTTCTACATTTTTTCCTCTTAATAAACCATATATCAAGCTTTTGAGCTTTGTATTGTTGTTAAGTGTATGGGCTATATCTGCTCAATCCGCATTTGCCAATGAAGGCAATGGTAAGGGCGTTTTGGTACAAAAAGAACAAAATCTCGACGCCAGCCAGTGGTGTATTTGTCCGCCTTCATGGATTAACGTAAGTTGTAGCCAATTGGATCCGGGGTTGAACTATGGCAATCCAACCATTGCTTATGGATGTAATTGCGGCTCCATCATTTATGGGCCATACATTCAGGACAACAGAGTTGGATGTGGCTCAGGTACTATTATCAAAACGTGGAACATTTGGACGGTTTATGGAGACTATACATGTGTTCAGACTATAAATGTCACAGGCGGATACAATGGATACCCTGTGATTCAATGGCCGCCGGATTACACTGTTACCGGATGTGGTGCCGCCACCGATCCGGAGTTGCTTCCTCCGCCATATAATAAGCCTACATGGTGGGCACCAGAGTGTTCTCAGTTGATGTACACTTGGTATGATGAGGTGTTTTATACAGAGAATATTCAAGGTATTTGTAAGAAGATTCTTAGACACTGGAAAGTCATAGATTGGTGTATATATAATGTGGATTGTCCATGGCTTGGCGGCTATTGGACTTGTACACAATTAATTATGGTCAAAGATACTTATCCACCGACTATAAATTGTCCGGGCGATGTCGTCGTAGATGCCGGACCTAACTGTTCAGGCTCTTATGTCCATATCCCTCCCGCCACTTCAGGTGACCCGTGTGGCAGTGTTGTGATAACCAATAATTCACATTATTGTGTTTATGGAGGGGCTGATGCAAGTGGATATTATCCTCCAGGTACCACAAAGGTTACCTTTACAGCGAGAGATGCTTGTGGAAATAAAACTTCTTGTTCGATTAATGTTACTGTAACAGATAAAAAGAAGCCTTCACCTGTGGTATATTATGGACTAAGCACTACTTTGATGTGTGTCAATCCACAACCAATGATTGAAATTCAGGCAAGATGGTTCGACGCAGGATCATTTGATAACTGTACACCTAATAGCCGTTTGAAGTTTGATGTATATCCTAAAGTATTTACATGTGCAGATCGTGGATACAATGATGTTACCGTCACTGTTACAGATGAAGCAGGCAATAAAGAAACTGTAAAGACTTACATCATTGTTGATGACAATGTCGGATGTTGTGGTCCTGATACGACCAATCCACCGAATTTGGTATGTCCTGGTGATATTACCGTAGATGCAACATCGGCGGATTGCTCGGGCGCATTTGTTGATTTAGCTAAAGCAACAGCAACAAGTGATTGTAATGGTCCGGTTAAAATAACAAATAATTCGCCTTATGCGACGTCCAATGGTGCTAATGCAAGTGGAACTTATCCTGTGGGTGTTACAGTAGTTACATTTACTGCGATAGATTATTGCAACAAAAAGACAACCTGCAAAACGACAATACGAGTTAAGGATGGCAAGAAGCCTTCTCCGGTTGTGTTCTATGGCTTGGCTGTAGCTCTTGCCGAAGATACACTCAATGGCGGTGGTACCATTACTTTAGTTCCGGAATGGTTTGATGCCGGTTCTTTTGATAACTGTACAGCCAATGGTGATTTGGTCTTCTCTGTAGAACCATCAACATTTAATTGTGATAGTCTGGGTCAGCGTAATGTACGTGTAACGGTAACAGACGAGTCAGGAAATACAGAATATGTCAATACCTATGTTATCATTCAGGATCCTGATGGTGTCTGTGTGACCGATTTTACAGCCAATGTTGCCGGACTTATCCGCACAGAAGATGGAGAGAAAATCTCTTCAGTAGATATGTATGCTTTGACAACAGACACTACTTATCAGAAGAAAGTTGACGGAGACTATGTTTTACTTAACCTTAAAGGTGGTGAGAAATATGAGATAGCGCCTAAAAAAGCGGATGACTTTAGCAATGGCGTATCAACACGAGATTTAATTATTCTCAAAAACCATATTTTGGGTAAAACACTTATCCAAAGTCCTTATAAGCTATTAGCAGCAGATGTAAATAACGATAAGATCATCAATACTGCGGATTTAATCATGCTTCGTAAATTGGTATTGGGAACAATCGACAGCTTACCTGGCAATTATAGCTGGAAATTTGTTGATGGAGACTATATCTTTGATCCATTCAAGCCTGCTCTAACACAAGATTATCCGACTTCTGTTAAAATATCCAAGTTGAAGGATAGTAAAGATGGCGTTTCATTTATCGGTGCTAAGATGGGTGACCTTAATGGCTCAGTGTTGGCAAGCATGACATCCGGAGGTATCAAAGTGAGAAATGAAGGTAACATCAAATTCTATGCATTGGCGTCTGAGTCTGGTCGTAATGTAAAGGTTGACTTTACACCGGAGATGATGGTTAATACGGATGGGATGCAGATGGAAATTAATTTCGATCCGACAATAGTAGCATTTAAGGGCATTGTTCCAACAATGCTTACAGGATTCGCTTCGGCAGCCAACTTGAATACCAAAGAATTGGCAAATGGTATTTTAAAGTTGAGCTGGACAGGAAATGAAGCTGTATCAATAGATCCAAGTCAAGTTATGTTTTCTATCGTGTTTGAACGCTTGACTGAGACTGGGGATGTTAAACTGAAATTGAATCATTTTGATATGAGTCCGGAACTATATGATCAGTTTGAGAATACCTATAATATTGAATTGATAAATGAGAAGGTTGAAACGAACGACGGATTTGCCCTCTTCCAGAATAGACCGAATCCATTACAATCATATACAACGATAGGATTTAACCTTCCGGAAGCATCTGATATTGAGTTGAATATTTACAACATCGATGGAGAATTGGTAAAACAAATTAGCGGTAACTATCCTAAAGGGACCAACAATATCCAAGTTGATTGGAATAAAGCCAAAGGTATTTACTATTATTCATTGAAGGCTGGAAATCATACAGCAACCAAGAAGATGATAGTTGTTGATTAATTCAAATAAATAAATGAATATAAAAAGGCTTGGCATGAGATTGTCAAGCCTTTTTTATTGGAATCGAGTTCTGATTAGACCCGTATTCTGCTTTATAGGTTTTGCAAAACCTTTACTGTTGAATTCGGGTATCAGATTGCTTATTTTAATGAGGAGATTAATTTTACAAAATTTTTATACTATAAATTTTATAGATTTACACAATATTGATGTTGCGAATGAATGAAAAATTGAAAACAAGTACTATGCCCACTTTCTTTGAAAGTGAAGAAATGACAGCATTGGAAGCAATTTCTGAAGCCCAGAAAATAGCGTTTGGGCCTATCGTTTTTCAAGCTGTCAGGCTATTGAGGGATAAAGGCATTCTATCATTCCTTGTGAAAAATAGGGAAGTAGGTTCTACAGAATCTGAAATCGCTCAAGCTACCGGGGTATCCGAATATGGAGTTCGTGTTTTATTGGAGTCAGGTCTTGGAGCGAAGGTGTGTCATAGGCGTGACGGCAGATATTTTATTTCTAAAGTGGGATTATTTTTTCTCAATGATAAGATGACAAAAGTCAACATGGACTTTGTGCAAGATGTATGTTACAAGGCTATGTGGCACTTAGAAGACTCTATTGATAAAGGAAGTCCTGAAGGTTTGAAGGAGTTGGGGCCATGGGAGACTATTTATCAAGGATTGAGCATATTACCTGAACCTGCTTTGACGTCTTGGTTTAACTTTGATCACTTTTATTCAGATCAGGTGTTCAACAATATTATGCCAATTATTTTTGAAAATGCACCCCAACAGATATTTGATATCGGAGGAAATACCGGTAAATTTTCTATAGCTTGCTGTGACTATAACAAGGATGTAAAGGTTACGATCTGTGATTTAGCAGTTCAGTTGGAACATGCTCAGGATTATTTGGGTCAATTGGGATATGGAGAAAGGGTCAAACGACACCAAATGAATGTACTAGAATCCAATCTGAAGTTTCCGGATACAGCGGATGTGATTATGATGAGCCAGTTTTTAGATTGTTTTTCTGAAGCAGAAATTATACATATACTAAAAGAAGTTCAGGGAGGGCTTAATCCGGATGGATCAATCTTTATTTTAGAAACCTATTGGGATCGTCAAAAATTTGAAATATCTGCGTTCTGTCTTCAGCAGACAAGCCTATACTTTACTGCCATAGCCAATGGAAACAGCAAGATGTATCATTCGGATCAAATGAAGCGGTGTATTGAAGCTGCCGGTCTTAAGGTGGAACTTGAGGTAGATGGATTAGGAATTAGCCATACTTTATTTAAGTGTAAATTAAATAGTTAGAACTATGAGAGTAGAAAATACTACTGTCCTTATTATTGGTGCCGGTCCGGCAGGAAGCGTTGCCGCCGGGATTTTGAAACAGCATGATATACCCACTATTGTGGTTGAAAAGGAGAAGTTTCCAAGGTTTGTAATCGGGGAGAGCCTGTTGCCACGGTGTATGGAGGCATTTCAAGAAGCTGGATTTATGGATGATCTTGAGCAGCAGGGCTTTCAAGAAAAAAATGGGGCTTTTTTTATCAGGGATCATGATATCTGTGATTTTAGCTTCGAAACACAATTTACAAAAGGATGGAATAAGACTTGGCAAATGCAGAGAGCCAGATTTGATAAATGTCTTACTGACAACTTAGAGAAAAGGGGTGTTGATCTTAGATTCCAGCACACAGTCCAATCCATAACATTTGAAGGGAGTGATTCGACGACAACAATTATCAATGAGGAAGGAGAGGAATTTCAAATAAAGGCAAGATTTATAATGGATGCAAGTGGTTATGGAAGAGTTATACCGCGGTTGTTTCAATTGGATAGACCTTCCGAGTTGCCACCTCGAAAAACTTTGCTTGTCCATTTAAAGGATCCCAATAGACAGCAATATCAGCAACCTGATCGTATTCATGTTATAGTTCAACAGTTGCAGACTTGGATTTGGCTTATTCCTTTTTCCGATGGTACAACATCAGTTGGCTTTGTGAGCAATCCTGATTACTTTGAAGGTCTTCACGGAAGCACGGAAGAACAGATGCGCACTTTAATAGAACGTGAACCAATGATAAGAGAAAGGTTTGCGGATGTGGAATTCTTATTTGAACCTCGGTTTTTATCAGGATGGAGTGTTACAACAGAAAAATTTTATGGGGATGGGTATGTCTTAACCGGCAACGTAACTGAGTTTTTGGATCCTGTATTTTCCAGCGGGGTTACTCTGGCTGCTGTATCATCTTCTTTGGCTGCTAATTTGGTAGTAAAAATGATGAATGGCGGAGAGGTAGATTGGGATATGGACTATATGGTGCCCATGGAAGAAGGTGTAGATGTGTTTAGGACTTATGTCAATGCATGGTATAATGGTGATTTACAGAAAATATTTTTTTCCAATCGTATTGAGGAGTCTATCAAAGCCCAGATATGTAGTGTGTTGGCGGGTTATGTATGGGATTATTCCAATCCATTTGTAAGGAAGCACAAGGAAAGGGTAGAAGGATTAGCACAGATGATTGAATAGTGGACATAAAAAAGGGTTATGATTTGTATTCATAACCCTTTTTAAGTATTAATTACCTAAATAATGTTTCAATAATTTACTTCGGTTGACAGAGCGGAGTTTGTTTATCGCTTTATCTTTTATTTGACGAACTCTTTCGCGAGTCAGTCCAAACTTATCACCTATATCTTCTAATGACATAGGATGGTCGATTCCTATTCCGTAATATAGCTTGATGACGTCACATTGTCGATCGGTCAGCGTACTTAAAGAGCGTTCTATTTCCCGTCGAAGAGACTCAACGTATTCCAATGAAGCGTCGGTGTTGGGAGTGGAGTTGTTTTCCAGAACGTCCATCAGAGAGTTATCTTCGCCGTCCACAAAGGGTGCGTCCATAGAGACGTGACGAGCAGCGACACCAAGTGTCGTTTCAACTTCTTCGGTCGGTATCTCAAGTATGCCTGCTAATTCTTCAGCGGAAGGTTCTCTTTCATATTGTTGTTCCAATTCAGAAAAAGCACGGTTTATTTTGTTCAACGAACCTACTTTGTTGAGGGGAAGTCGTACAATACGAGATTGTTCTGCCAATGCTTGTAGAATGGATTGACGAATCCACCATACGGCGTAAGAAATAAATTTAAAACCTCTTGTTTCGTCGAATCGTTGGGCGGCCTTGATCAAACCTAAGTTACCTTCATTGATTAAGTCACTCAATGAAAGGCCTTGATTTTGATATTGCTTTGCTACCGATACAACAAAACGTAAGTTACCTTTTGTCAAACGCTCAAGTGCTTCCTGGTCACCTTGTTTGATGCGCTTTGCCAGTTCCACCTCTTCTTCAGGAGTTAACAAGTCCACTTTTCCAATTTCTTGTAAATATTTTTCAAGCGATTGGCTTTCTCTGTTGGTGATGGACTTTGTTATTTTTAGCTGCCTCATTAAAAATTTGTTTTAAAAATGGATGCGAAGATAGAAAATGTTATAGAATAACAACGTAAACATCCTAAGAATCATAAATGTTTATTTTGTATAAAAAGTTCCAATAACGATAATATCTTGCTGCAAATTGTTGTCTGATATCTACAACACATTTTTACTGAGAAAGTTAATTATTTGTTACAATAATTTTTAATTGGTTCAAAAGTCAATCATGTTGGACTGTGAAAGGGGTTATAAGCACTTATTATTGAAATTGATGTTGGATGAATACAGAACGTGTAAAAGAGAAATAAGGAATATTAAATGCGCTAAAAAGAATAATAAAGCAAAGAAAAATAATATTTTAGACGAAAAAGTCTTATGTATATCGAAATAATAATTATTTTACCCTCGAAATCAAAAATCAGGTGAATAGATTGCAATTTTACACCGGTTTATTTGTTTCAGTTAAGAAATAAAAGAATGAAAAAAACTCAATTTGAAATAGAATATTTATTTAAGGCGTCGCCAACGATTATTTATACTTTTATAACGACGCCGACTTGTCTTATCCGATGGTTTTGTGAAGAAGCCGATGTTGATAATGACTTATTTACCTTTAAGTGGAAGGATTCAGAGGAGACGGCTATATTGGTTGATGATTATGAAGACGAGTTGTTGCGTTTCCGATGGGAAGATGCTGTGGCAGATAATGAGTTTTTGGAATTTCATATTGAGACATCACCTGTTACAGAAGAGACCATATTGAGAATCATCGGATGGGCTGAGCCTTCTGAGCATCAATATCAAGTGGATTTTTGGAATAATCAAATGAAAGCATTAAAGAAAGCAATGGGGGAGAATTAGGCGCTGGTCACCCGATAACCATTAATTGATCAACTAAACGAAACGTACTATGTCTGCCGAACAACAGAGCTTCAGGCAATCACTTAAATTGACTGATGCAACCATGTTGGTCGCAGGGTCTATGATTGGGTCAGGAATATTTATTGTTAGTGCGGACACAAGTCGAATGCTCGGCAGCAGTGGCTGGATGCTCACAGCGTGGATTATTGCTGGCGTATTGACACTTATCGCCGCCTTGAGCTATGGAGAATTGGCGGGTATGTTTCCACGGGCCGGTGGGCAATATATATATTTGAAAGAGGCATATAATCCATTGATAGCGTTTTTGTATGGATGGACAATGTTTACGGTTATACAAGCAGGGACGATTGCTGCCGTTGCGGTGGCATTTGCCAAGTTTACATCCTATTTTATACCATGGTTTGGAGAGGGGAATATTCTTTTTAGCCTCGGTGCTTGGCAATTTAAGGGTTCTCAAGTTCTTGCTATTGTGAGCATTCTTGTTTTATCTGGAATCAATCTGAGAGGTATAAACTTGGGCAAGTTGGTTCAGACCACATTTACCATTGCTAAGTTGGCGAGTATATTTGGATTGATAATACTTGGATTGACATTGGGGTATAATGCAGATGTGGTAGCCCAAAATTTAACGGATATTTGGCACGCACAGCGATGGACGGGCAATGGATTTGAGGCGATATCGGGACAGGCATTGGTAATTGCTCTAGGTGGAGCAATGGTAGGGACATTGTTTTCTAGTGATGCATGGAATAATGTGACATTTATTGCCGGAGAGATAAAGAATCCGGCATCCAATATTCCCAAAAGCTTGTTTTTTGGGACGTTGATTGTTACTGTATTGTATCTATTGACCAATTTAACCTATCTTTCGTTACTGCCATTGCATGGTCATCCCGGTGCAACAGATGCATTGTCGGGCGGAATCGCATTTGCCATCAATGACAGGGTTGGTACAGCGGCGGCATCGCTCATATTTGGTGGAGCAGCAGCGGCCATCATGAGTATATTGATCATGGTATCTACATTTGGTTGTAATAATGGTTTAATATTGGCCGGTAGCAGATTGTATTACGCTATGGCAAAAGATAGGTTGTTCTTTCCTAAGGCAGGAGATTTAAACCAAAATGCAGTGCCTGGTTTTGGGATAAAAGCACAAGCTATATGGGCTTCAGCGCTTTGTCTTACCGGAACTTATGGCGACTTGCTTGATTATTGCATATTTGCAGCTCTTTTGTTTTATATATTGACCATAGTAGGGATTTTTATATTGCGTAAGAAGCAACCGGAGACCAATAGACCATATAAGGCTTTTGGATATCCCTTTGTACCTGCATTGTATATCGTATGTGCCAGCATAATAGCTATAATATTGTTGGTTGATAAGACAGAAAATACCTTGCCGGGATTGGTTATTGTACTTTTGGGTATCCCGGTATATTATGTAATTAGAAAAAGGTTGAGTAAGGCCGTGGTTTAATTGATTTGTGCGAGCGAACGGAGGATAATTGTGATACCTCTGAGGATAATTGCGATGCTTATTTAGTGCGTACAAAAAAATAAGTCTTAGTATTGCGGCACTAAGACTTAAATCTAAACGAAATCCAAATCCAAATTTTATCCAAAACTAAATATCAATATATATTTCCTATTAGTTCGATTGTTAGGTGGGAAGTCAAAGATGAAGGTCGTAAATCGGCCGATTTACGACCTTCTCTTAACAATTATAATCCCATGAACATATCCAAATTTAAACGCACATGATTCTTTTACCATCGGTTTAGATTCTTCGTTACTTCCAAAAGAAATGATTTATTTCTTCTTTCTGTAAATATTCAATACAAATATCGGTCAATAGTATAGCGTGAAAAAATACATTATTTCTTGATTGTTATATATAAATAAATATAATATGAATAAGTATAAATTTGTAAAATAAAGATAATCAAGGAATTGTAAAATTTATAATAAATATTATTATTGTGATTGTGAAGATTTAGATTGTTTGTGTGATTACTAAGACATAAATTTTAATGAATAATTTTTTACCATAAAATTTGGGTACAAAGACTTTTATGTCTGTTTAGCTTACTGGTGCAGCACTTTCAGTAGCCAAATCCGCACGTAAAATCTTTTTTATTTATGATGCATTAACATATTATTAAGCTATTGGATGCTAAGAGTATCATATTATTTCCATTTTGATACATGAAAATGGATTAGAAGTAAACCAATTCAAATTTTTCTTGTTCTACATGCATTGTTTTAATCAAATAAAATTTAAATAAATTAATGTATCCAATACAACTTACTCAACCTATGGCCGATGAGTTGAAATCAATCGGTTTTCAGTCTATTCAGAACCCAGAAGATGTTAAGCAAGCATTAGAGAATGCTGAGGGGACAACATTATTAGTTGTTAATTCAGTATGTGGATGTGCTGCGGCAAATGCTCGACCAGGTGTAAGGATGGCGCTTGATCAAGGTAAAAAGCCAAATCATCTTGTTACTGTTTTTGCAGGGGTAGATACCGAAGCTACAAAGATGGCGCGAAATTATTTGGCACCTTATCCACCTTCTTCACCATCAATAGCTTTATTTAAAGATGGTAAATTGGTTCACTTTTTGGAAAGACACAATATAGAAGGTAAGAGTGCTCATATTATTGCTAATAACTTAATAGATGCATTCGAAACATTTTGTTAGATGAAAAATTTTATGGCGTTGATGATACTGGCACTGTTGGTCTCGGTCTTTTGCGCCTGTAATCAAGATGAAGATAAACTGCTGCTTACTGCCAATAAATTATTCTGTAAGCGGCAGTTACTCACCGATAGTTCACGTGTTTTATGGGAGGATATTGCCCGCCATATACGGATCAACTTAGATAAAGATGTGGATTCGCTTACCAGGAAACATATTTTATCCATGAATAGTGTCCCTATGCTGGAGTCATTTGAGGATTTTCAAAAGTTACCCGATTCAGTCAAGGAGCGAGTACACAAAGCTGGAGAAATAGATAAAAGATTGGTAGATGAAATAGCCGAAGTTAGTTTTAGTATAGACTCATTGGAGGTTAAAAAACTAAAATTCCTCAAAAAGGTCGGCATAAATAGCCTACGTGGGAAAAATTTTTTGAATCAATACAATGAATATATCGCTTCACCTTGTACCTTTACTTCAACAAATTAGTTATGAAGTTATCAATTGTTTCGGCTGGATTTTTCAAATTAGATGGTGGTGCCATGTTTGGTATCGTTCCAAAGGTTATGTGGAACAAAATGAATCCAGCTGATGAAGACAATATGTGTACGTGGACTATGCGAAGCTTACTTATCGAGACGCCATCCCGCAAAATATTGATAGATACCGGAATAGGACACAAGCAGGGAGAGAAGTTCAGGTCTCATTTCCACCCTTCCGGTAAGGATGTCCTGCAAAGTCTTGCTGAGATGGGTCTTCAGTCAGGCGACATTACAGATGTTTTTCTGACGCACCTTCATTTCGATCATTGTGGTGATGCTGTTAAAATCGATGATAAAGGAGCTTTAGTACCCACCTTTGAAAATGCAACATACTGGTTGAATAAAAATCACTGGGAGTGGGCATTAGAAGCCAATCCGCGAGAGAAGGCTTCTTTCTTGCCGGAAAATTATGTACCATTGATGGAAGCCGGTGTTTTACGCCTTATTGAACCTTCATCAAGCCGCTATACAGAATGGTTGGAAGGGATTCGCTTGATTGAGTGTAACGGACATACAAAGGGGTTGATGATGCTTGACATTCCATATAAGGATGGACGGTTGATATATCTGACGGATCTCATTCCATCTGTACATCATGTTCCTCTTCCTTACATCATGGCGTATGACTTATGGCCATGGGATACATTAGAGGAAAAGACTGAAACATTGGAATTGGCAGTCCGGGAGAATCATGTATTATTCTTTCAGCATGATCCTGTCAATGCCGTGGCGAGGGTTCAAAAAAATGAAAAAGGCAGAATCGTAGCCTACGACATTTCTACTGAATTATATTGATGGACGGCTCCGGTACTGTACAGAGTGTCTATAAGCACAAAGAGTTTCGAATTTATTTGACGACGCGATTTTTGATGACATTTGCGGTTCAGATGCAGAATGTTATCACAGGTTGGTATTTGTATAAATTAACGGAAGATCCATTGATATTGGGTATAGTGGGATTGGCCGAGGCATTACCTGCACTTGCATCTGCTTTATTTGCGGGAGATTTAGTCGATAAATTTGATAAGCGGAAGGTGATGATGGCATCTTTTTCTTTATACTTTTTATGTGGACTATGTTTTACGTTTCTTGCCAGTGATTATGCATCGTCCTATTCAACTGATTTTGTAGTTTTTGGGTTTTATGGAACTTCCATGTTGTTGGGATTAGCGAGGGCATTTGCCACGCCTGCATCTTTTTCCATTTTGTCGTATTTGTTTCCGGTTAATATGCTTGCTAAAGCTGCGCCTGTCAGCAGTACAGCCTGGCAGATTGGAGCTATTCTTGGGCCGGCGATGGGTGGATTTATGTACGCATGGACAGATGCACCTACTTCTTCTGCTATTGTCTGTGTCTTTATGTTTGCGAGTATTGTTTTTAGCAGTCGGCTCACACCAAAGCCGGCGTATTCGAGTGATAGTCAGAATAAGCAAAGTATGTTTAAGCGAATAGGTGAGGGATTGAAGTATGTTTTTCAGCATAAAATTATATTGTCGGCAATGACATTGGATTTGTTTGCCGTACTCTTTGGCGGTGCAACGGCAATTTTACCAGCTTTCGCTAGTGAGGTTCTTCATGTGGGAGCAGTAGAACTTGGGTGGCTGAGAGCAGCGCCGTCTGCGGGTTCAGCAATATTGTTGTTTTTATTGTCCATCAAACCACCCGAGACCAATACGGGTCGAAAATTATTGTGGGCAGTGGCAGCATTTGGTATATGCATGATAGGGTTCAGTCAATCCACTCACTTATGGATATCCTTGATTTTTTTATTTGCCAGTGGAGCCTTTGATGCGGTGAGTGTTGTGATACGAAGTACGATTTTGCAGATATATACACCCGATGATATGCGTGGTAGAGTGAGCGCTGTCAATACGATGTTTGTCGGGTCATCCAATGAGATTGGAGCATTCGAGTCAGGTACAGCAGCACGCATATTTGGGACTGCTCCTTCCGTACTGATAGGTGGTTCGTTGACTATTTTAGTTGTTATAATGGTTACAAAATTTGCCCCCATTTTGAGGAAGTTAGAACTGAAAACACTTCGTTTGTAAATTTTTATCAATTCTTTCGCTTTTTGTCCCAACTTTTCACTTAATTTGTAACATCATTTAATGGCTAAACATCTACTTTTCATATAAATCTAAGTTATGATTACCGAATTTCCTTATTTCCCGACAGGTGAATTGTCCTTGCATTAAAAGGATAAGGAGAATATGGGAATAAAGCTTCAAGATGTTTATAAAAATATAAAGGTAATGAAAATTAATACGTATAAGTCGTGCCCCAAAGGTTTTGACTCATTAATGGTGCTTATTGCTGATCTGAAAGATTTGAAGCAAGCATTAACCAAAACCGGAATAGCTGTAAAATTAGCTCTACTGAAAGATCATCTCAAGGAAAATGGAGATTTTATCACTACACTGGATGAAAAAAGGGGTAAAGTCATGTTTGTTCGTTTGAATTCACAAAAATGCCCTGCTGAACATAGTAAGACCATCCGACAATTGATCATTAAAAATCGCAATTTATTTGGGTCAAAGTTGAACATCCTTTTGCCGGAGGGCAGCGAAGCAGAAGAGAAATGGATAAGAATAGCAACACAGGCTTGTATGTTATCTTCTAACAACATTGGCATGTACAAGTATAAGCAGAATAATCTTCCTCGTATAGAAGAAGTCGCTATTACGGCATGCAGTGACAATGTACCTAATCAGGCTTTGGTAGATGAAGAGATAATCATCGCCAATTGTCAGTTGGAGATGATGGAACTGATAAATACGCCATCCAATATTAAGACGCCTAAATACATTGCAGAGTACGCACAAAAGTTGGGAAATAGTTATGGGTTTAAGGTTGATGTACAGACTGAAAAGGAAATAAAGAAACATCAATTATCTGCTTTACTGTCAGTGAATGATGGAAGTGGTCATCCGCCTCGATTTGTTGTGTGCCATTACAAGCCCAAAAACGCCGTTAAGGTGAAGACTTTGGGCTTGGTGGGCAAAGGTGTTACCTTTGATACCGGCGGCATCAGTATCAAGTCTTCGACCAATATGCACTTTATGAAGAGTGATATGTCAGGTGGCGCCTTGGTTTTAGCCTTTACTACTTTATGTGCTCGATTAAATCTTCCCATTGAAGTAATTACAACTATTCCTTTGACAGAAAATATGGTAGATGGTAAATCCACCAAGCCGGGTGATGTCATCGGCAGCTATATCGGCAAAACCATTGAGGTTATTGATACGGACGCAGAAGGAAGACTTATACTGGCCGACGGCTTGGGTTATCTGACTAAAAATTATAAAACCGATGTGTTAATTAATTTTGCTACGCTCACGGGGTCTGTCATCCAGACGCTGGGCTATCAAGTAGCCGGCTTATTTTCCAACAATGACACACTCGCTTCTAACTTGTATGATGCGGGACAGAAAAGCAATGAAAAATGTTGGCGACTACCTATTTGGGATCATTATGCCGATGATTTAAAATCGGATATTGCAGATGTTAAAAATTATAGTGGCAAGCCTGTTGCAGGAGCGATAACTGCGGCATTGTTTTTAAAAGAGTTTATTTTAGATCACCCGAATTGGGCACATGTTGATATCGCCGGGGTGTCATTTACTGATAATGAATATGGTTCTATGAGAAATGCGACGGGCTACGGTATCAATCTCTTGTTAGAATATGTAAGGCAGTTTCTCATCGATTAAATAGAAATATTTAGTGAGCAGGCGTACAACATTCAGAATACTATTTACCATAGTGCTGCCAATGCTGCCTTATTTGTTGAGGAGTCAGCCATTGCCGCCCCAGCCGGTATATCCGATTCCTACTGAAGCCCAGTTGGCATGGCACCGGATGGAGATGAATGCATTTATTCATTTTACAACCAATACATTTACGGATAAAGAATGGGGTTATGGAGATGAGTCGCCCCTCATATTTAATCCCACTGCTGCCGATCCGAATCAATGGATGCGGATTTTAAAAGAAAATGGTTTTAAGGGAATCATCCTGACTGCAAAGCATCATGATGGATTCTGTCTTTGGCCGAGCAAGTATTCCAATCATACCATTGCCCAAAGTCCATATTCCAAGGGTAAAGGGGACATCGTACGAGAGACTTCATTGGCGGCACAAAGGCATAACTTGAGATTCGGTATTTATCTCTCTCCATGGGACAGAAATCGTGCCGACTATGGTTTGCCGGAATATATCACGTATTATCGGAATCAGCTGAGAGAGCTATTGACTGGATATGGGCCAGTGTTTGAAATGTGGTTTGATGGGGCTAATGGAGGTATGGGTTATTATGGTGGAAAAAATAAAGAGATTGTTGTTGACAAAAAGAATTATTATGATTGGCCAACTACGTTAAAGATAGCTCATTCAATTCAGCCTGATATGCTTTTTTTCAGTGATGCCGGACCGGATATTCGATGGTTGGGCAATGAGAAAGCGATTGCAGGTGAAACTAATTGGAATACAATCAATGCGGATACACTATATGCCGGAAAGGAGGGAATTGGGGAAATTCTGACTTCGGGTGCTGAAGATGGCAGGCAGTGGATACCGGCAGAGGCAGATGTATCAATCAGACCGGGATGGTTCTATCACCCAAATCAAGACTCATTGGTCAAAACACCCGAGCAATTGTTTGACATATACCTGACTTCAGTGGGTAGAGGTGCGGTATTGTTGTTGAATATTCCACCGGATAGGCGAGGGTTGATTGCCGATCCTGATATAGAATCACTCAGGGGTTTTACCCAATTGTTAAAACAAAGGCTGGGCAAGGATTTAGTACGAAGTGCGACTGTTTCTGCCAGCAACTATAGGGGTAATCATCAGGAGTATGCTGCACAACAGGTGATTGACGGTAAGCAGGATACTTATTGGTGTACCGATGATGATGTAATTCAATCGGAGATAGTGATTCAGATGAATGAGGATAAGGTGTTGAATTTTATATCATTGGGCGAGTATATTCGTTTGGGGCAAAGGATTCGTGCGTTTGAGGTAGATATAAAGGATAAAGGTAATTGGGTTACGGTAGCTCATGGCACAACCATAGGTTATAAAAGGATTTTAGCGCTGAATGGCTGTATTACAAGGGAAATAAGGATACGCATTTTAGATGCAAAAGCTTGTCCTATCATACACACTATTGAAGTGTTTTGATAAAAGTTTACTCTTCTTCCAATTCGAGTTTTTTCTTATTTTCTTTTTCTGCTTGAATACGCCAGTCTGAGGTGTTTTTATTGAGAAATTCATTGACATCGTCAATATTGTAGCGATGTTCTATTTCACCAAACTCATTGATATGAATATCAAAGTTTTCGAAGTTTTTTCCGGGAGTATTTTTCTTTCTGGTCATAACTTTTTACTATTAAAATGAGTAAATGCATTTTGCATACGGCTAAGAGACCTTTCTTTTCCGAGTATTTCCATCACTGGAAAGAGTTCCGGTCCTTTGGTCATGCCGGTCAATGCAACTCTTAGGGCCGGGAAGATAGCGCCATGATTGATTTCTTTTAGGAGGATAAATTGTTCGACCTCAGACTCTATGGTATGACGATTAAAGGTTTGAATATTTTGAATTACATTCATTAATTCCGAAAAGAGCAGGGCGGAATTATCGTTCCATTTTTTAATAATTTTATCCGAATCCCATTGATTGGGTTCATTGAAAAGAAAATATGCCGAAGGGACAAAGTCATTGAGGTCGTCCACTCTTTCTTGGAAGAGCCTAATAATCTCTATTAATGCTTCTTTGGTAGTGTTGTAACCCGCATTTCTAAAGGGTTGGTCGATAAGTAATGCTAAGTCAGCAGGATTGCTTGACATAATATAATGTTGGTTAAACCAGCGTGCTTTGTCTATGTCAAAGCGGCTTCCTGATTTGCCTATTTTCTCTATAGAAAAATGTTGAATCATCTCATTTCTGTCCATCAACTCTATGTTGTCTCCGGGGCTCCATCCTAATAGAGCCAAGAAGTTCAGTACAGCATCGGGAAGATATCCTGCCTCTCTGAAACCGTTGAAATGCCCCAAAGTGTCATGATTCCAGGTGATAGGAAATACCGGAATACCCAATTTGTCGCCATCTCTTTTGCTGAGTTTTCCATTGCCGGATGGCTTGAGGATAAGAGGCAGGTGGGCGAAAGAAGGCATGTTGTCCTGCCAGCCGAATGCGCGATATAATAGGATGTGATGCGCGGTGCTAGATAGCCATTCCTCACCACGGATGACATGAGAGATTTCCATCAACCGATCATCTACTACATTGGCCAAGTGGTATGTCGGGAAGCCATCACTCTTCATGAGGATCTTATCATCCAATTCATTGCTGCTAAAATGTACATCGCCACGTATCAGGTCGTTGAAAGCAATGGTCTCATCAGGATTTACCAATAATCTTATAACATAATGTACGCCATTGGCAAGGTTGTTCTGAACTTCTTCGGACGACATGTTGAGGCTATTTTTCATGGACATCCTATTGGCGGCACTGTATAAAAATGCACCGCCCGCTTCTTCAGCAGCCTTTCTAGCTGCATCTAAGGAGTCAGGTGTATCGAAAGCATAATAAGCCTTTCCGGATGCAATGAGCTGAGATGCGTGTTCTCGATATATATCTAAACGCTCACTTTGTCGGTATGGTCCGTGATTGCCCGGTGAGACAGGGCTTTCATCGGGTGTTAAATTCAACCATTTGAGAGAGTCCATAATATATTGTTCTGCTCCTTCAACCAATCGGTTTTGATCCGTATCTTCTATTCTAAGGATAAAGGTTCCTTTGTTTTTTCGGGCAAATAATAGGTTATATAGTGCAGTTCTGACACCGCCTATGTGTAGGGCGCCAGTTGGGCTTGGTGCAAATCTTACTCTAACGGACATTTTTCTCGTATTTTTTTGCAAAAATAAAGAAAACCCACGAAGGGAACACAATTATTCAGAAAATGGGATATGTCAAGTCAATAAAGATGTTGTGTTTTGAATGTTGCGTGAAGGATACGTTATTGTACCATTTACATAATTATATACTCTACGAAGTTATTAGATATAAAAAGGTAAATTTTGTGTATTGACTAATCACTTCCGATTGAATTTCTAAAGAAAAGTAAAAAAAATTATATCTTCGATGAAAGAATTAAAAACAAGAAACGGATGAAGCCAACTACAGCCTGGACGTTTTATGACTGGGCGAATTCAGCCTACGCTCTCGTTATTACAGCAGCCATCTTTCCAAGTTACTTTCTCGAAGTAACGGACAAAACCATTGAAGTTGGTCACATCGTGATGAGTAACAGTTCGTTATATGCGTATATTATTACGACTGCCTACTTGATTGTAGCGATAGGGAGTCCATTTATTTCGGGTTTTGCCGATAGTGCCAACAATAAGAAGATGATGTTATTCCTATTTACATTGTTAGGGTCGATACACTGTTGTTTGTTGTATTTTTTTGATGGTATGGATCATTTAGGCATAGGTGTAATGGCATTTATGATGGCTTTGATAGGATTTATTGGAAGTAATGTGTTTTATAATGCTTTTTTACCGGAGATAACCACGGAGGATAAGTTTGATTCGTTGTCTGCACGCGGGTTCTCAATGGGATATATTGGTAGTGTACTTCTTTTGATAGGTAATTTGGCAGTAATTAAGTCTCCTGAGACCTTTGGTCTTGCTACAACACAGGATGCGGTTAGAATCAGTTTTATTACTGTCGGGATATGGTGGATTGGATTTGCAATCATTCCATTATATTATCTGCCGGGAGTATTTCGCTTGCAATTGAGGCGGGAAAAGGTAGTGGAAGGGATGTACATATTAAGAGATGTATGGAAAAAATTAAAACAAATGCCCAATGTAAAGCGATTTCTTACAGCTTTTTTGTCGTATAATGCGGGTGTGCAGACTGTGATGCTTCTTGCTGCTGTATTTGCCAAAAAAGAGTTGGGGTTTGAAACATCTGAACTAATAATGCTTATATTAATATTGCAGTTGGTCGCCATTCTTGGTGCCATGTTTTTCTCTAAGTTATCTTCGTGGAGGACCAACAAATTTTCGCTTATAGTAATGCTTGTTATTTGGATCGGGATATGTATTGTTGGCTTTGTGGTAGTGAGTAAGTTTCAGTTTTATTGCCTTGCCGGCTTTGTTGGCTTAGTCATGGGAGGCATTCAGAGTCTTTCTCGTTCGACGTATTCGAAGATGATATATCAGTATGAAGGAGAGGAGACGAGCTTTTTTAGTTTTTATGACGTAGTTGAGAAGGTGTCGATTTTGTTTGGAACATTTGCCTTCGGCTTTATAGAACAGATTACAGGTAGCATGCGCAACAGTATAATAGCCTTAGGAATTTTCTTTGTCGTGGGATTGTTTTTACTTAATTCAGCGGATTTGAAGATTAGTAAAAAAGTTCAATTGAAGAATTTAGTGTAAATCAATTTACATACAAGTGAATGTACGTTATTTGCTTATGAGTAGCGTTTGAGTTAAAATAGCATTTATTTTGCTGAATTTGGTCTTAGTTTAGAATTAGTTATTGTAGTACATTTGAAGAAAAAATCAAGCCATGAATTTTTTAAAAAAGCAGAGTGAAATAGTCGTTTTTCTTTTATTGACCGCATTTTTATGGTTTCCTATTGATATAGCAGCGCAAAATGTGGGTATGCCGACGTCTATGGATAGTTTGGCGGGGTCAAATCATTCCGGCCGGAATTGGTGGGATGTCATGCATTATACACTTCGTGTTGTTCCGGATATTGAAAATAAATCTCTTCAGGGTCAAGTTAGAATAAAGTATAAAGTTACTGCTGAAGGGAAGCAGATGATGATTGACTTGCAAAGGCCATTGGTTATATCAAAAATAGTAAGTGGCAAAGAGAATGTTCCTTATGAACAAAAGGGAAGGTTTTGTTTTATTGGAAAAAATGGAAAAGGAAAAGTCGGACAGTTGGATTCGATAGATATATACTATTCTGGCAAGCCCAAAATTGCAGTCAGGCCGCCGTGGGATGGCGGAATAGATTGGAATCAGGATGAAAAGGGTCGTCCATGGGTGAGCACAGCCTGTCAGGGTATCGGAGCAAGTATTTGGTGGCCTTGTAAAGATATTCAAAGTGACGAGCCCGACAATGGGGTGGATATGTATTACACCATACCGGATGAATTGTCCGCAATAGCCAACGGTAAGCTTATCGACAAAAAACCGGGTGGAAAGGGTCTGACCACATGGCATTGGCGCGTAACACAGCCCATCAGCAATTATAATGTATCCATGAATATAGGATATTATTCCGATATTTTCCAAGATTTTACAGGCCAAAAGGGGAATCTGAAAGTTGAATTCTATGTTTTGGATTACAATGTGGACAAAGGGAAGAAACTTTTTCCTGAAATAATCTCTATGTTGCAATGCTTTGAGGAGAAAGTCGGTCCTTATCCCTTTTATGAAGATGGTTATAAAATGATAGAAACGGCACATTTAGGTATGGAACATCAAAGCGGGATAGCCTATGGAAATAAGTTTTTACGCGGATATAAAGGTAGTGACCGAAGCGAAACGGGTGTTGGTCTTGGATGGGACTTTATATTGATTCACGAATCGGGACATGAATGGTTTGGCAATAGCATTACTTCAGCCGATATCAATGATGGATGGATACATGAAGGATTTACAACATACATGGAAACGATTTATACGGAATGTTTGTCCGGATTGGATGCAGCACAAAAGTATGTCATAGGCCAACGCCACATCATATCCAATAAGGTGCCTTTGATCAACCAATATGGAGTCAATTTTGATGCACCGGGTGATATTTATGATAAAGGAGCAAGTCTGATACATACCATCCGGACTATTATGGATGATGATCGAAAATTCTATCAAGTCCTGCAAGCTATGGCTAAGAAATATTATCATTCAACCGTTACATCTGAGGAAGTAGAAAATTTCTGGATACAGCAGACCGGACTTCCTTTGAAACCAATCTTTGACCAATATCTTCGCACAACTCAAATTCCTACTTTGGAATATACCGATAATGGAATAAGTATGACGCTGCGGTGGACCAATGTCATACCCGGCTTTGAAATGCCTTGTTTATTGTTGTTGAAAGATGGGGGCAGAAAGTGGGTCAAGGTGACGGAACAGCCGGTGTCTATTAAGCTGGACACTGCTTTTGACCGTTGGGATCCCAATATGTATTGTCATTATAAAGAAATAAAGTGATTCTTGAAAAAAGGAAAAGCAAAATGGCTAAACGATATGTTAATGAGGGTAAAAAAAAGAATTAGGATGTTATCTTTGTGTTGTTAGAACAATAAGTAATTCTAATACAAAAAAGCGTTCAAAAAAAAATTGAAAAAAGTTTCAAAAAAATTTGAAAAAAAGAAAACAATTTATATATTTGCAACGTTATAGTTTTTGAAGTTTCTTATAAAGATACAGAAACATTTTTAAAGAAATTTGAAAGGTTATTCCGGCAGGAAGTAAAATATGCCATTCATACGGGGTGATTTGAAGTTTTCATAATTGGGCCCTGTATTCATCTCTGAATGCAGGGTTTTTTTTACCTTTAATGAATGTTCCGGCAGGAAGTAAAATATGCCATTCATACGGGGTGATTTGAAGTTTTCATAATTGGGCCCTGTATTCATCTCTGAATGCAGGTTTTTTTTTACCTTTGATGAATGTTCCGGCAGGAAGTAAAACATGCCATAATCGTGGGGTGATTTGAAGTTTTCATAATTGGGCCCTGTATTCATCTCTGAATGCAGGGTTTTTTTGTGCCTATTTCAGAACTCTTAAAACTCTATCATCCGACGCATTATATGACACCGATTTTGGCTCTTTTTCATGATGTTTTACTAATGTTTTTGGGAAATGTCGCCCGAAATTTTTTTATTAATGCTTCAATCTCTTTGTCAGAAATTTAAATAAACTTAATTTTACTATTCATCAAAGAATATATTCCTTTGGAAAATTTATTTACAAGTGTCTGCGGAAGCTTTAATCCGTTGTTGTTGGTACTGATAATTTGCTTTTCTACGGTATCCGGAATGACACAGACATCTCATGTTCGTGAAGTTACTTTTAGTGAAGAAACATTTCCGATAGTTTTAAAAGACGATGTAGGTTTTGATGCTATCGTCATTCGGTGTAAGGATGGCTTTGACAGAGGTTTGATGTTAAAAGATCTCGAAGGGAATATCTATAATTTGACAAAAGATGAGCACGCAGATATCGATTTCCAAAGCAATATGATTGTATTTTCTCAAAGGCAACACGAAGTGTTTTTGTCAAGTTTGTTTGCCGGAAATATGGTAGGGAGTGCTTTCTTTATTCATGTACCGGATTTGAAAGTCGAAAGGCGCCTTGGACAACGTTCTGCTGATTGTGATGAACCATCCATTGTCCCGCAGAGTGTGTGGAGAGCAGGATTAAATCCGCCCATACCCGGACGTAAATCGACACCAACCAGACATTGCATAGTTCACCACTCTGCTTCCTCCAATGCGGATACCAATTCGATAAAGCTTGTTCGTTCTTTTTATATTTTACATACAGAGGTAAATGGATGGGATGACATAGGATACAATTACCTCATCGGATATAATGGGACTATATTTGCTGGTCGGGATCCTGAGAAATCCGGAATTGAACAGGATAATGTGTTTGGAGCTCATTTTTGTGGTAAAAATTCCTATACAATGGGTATTTGTGTTATTGGTGATTTTCAAGAAGAAGCTCCTGATCCACGTGCTGTGGCTGCTTTGGAGCATCTACTGTCGTGGAAGATGTTTAAGGATAAGTTGAATCCATTGGACTCACTACACCATCCGGATACAGTCAGCGGACCATTGTTGCCCGTGTTAGCAGGTCATAGAAATGGGTGTTCGACAGAATGTCCGGGGCAGTTTTTGTTTGATTTGATTCCTCAACTGAGGATGGATGTTCACCAAGATTTGATTGACTGCAATAAGTTGAATAGAACTTCAAGCGGGATGGAAGCGGGGTTGATTTATCCAAATCCCTGCACAGACGAAGTCACGTTAGAAGGCTTTGACCAGATGCGTTACTCTATCTTGGATTTGAACGGTTTGGTCAGAATAACCGGTATTGCTCATGAGAAGACAAAGGTATCTTTGAGTGCTCTCTCCTCAGGCGTATATATCATTCAACTGCATGATTCTGATAAGGTTAGGTGCAGTAAGATTATTGTTGAAAAATGAAGTAAACATTTATCTAAAATGTCACATATAATAAATACTGAATCTATTTTGGACACATAATCAATATGCTACACGGTTTTTCAAAACCTTTACTGCCGAATTCAGATTGAATGTAGTGCGTTAAAATAACAAAGAAAAGAGCATTTGTTCGTTAAAAATTAAAAAATAGGACACTAACAAGCTACAAATTTTTAATTTTGAATCAATATGATAGAATTAACAAAAAAGCGTATTAAGACGACCCTTGTCATCATGCTTTGGTGTGGAATGGTTGTTTCAGGATTTTCTCATACAAGTTACTGGCAGCAGAAAGTCGATGTCACCATTGATGTTAGATTGGATGATTCACTACATTTTTTACACGGTGATGAAAAAATTGTATATGCCAACAATAGTCCTGACGAATTGACCTATATTTATTTTCACCTCTACCCCAATGCATATAAAAATGTAAGGACTGCCTTTGCCAATCAAATGGTAGAGAATGGGTCAGTGAAATTTTTGTATTCAGATAAATATCAACGCGGATATATCGATAGTCTTGATTTTAAGGTATTGTATGGTGAAGGACAAATATCTGCAAAGGTTGAGGCGACGAAGGATGTAGATATAGTTAAACTCATTTTACCCCAGCCACTTCAATCAGGGGGTAAGATTACTATTACAACTCCGTTTCGAGTTAAAATTCCCCACGTATTTTCAAGACTCGGGCATGTTAAACAAAGCTATCAGATTACCCAATGGTTTCCCAAACCCGCCGTATATGATGCCGGTGGGTGGCATCATATGCCATATCTTGATCAAGGTGAGTTTTATAGTGAATACGGAGACTATGAAGTAAGGATTAATCTACCTTCAAATTATGTTGTCATGGGAACCGGAAATGTCATGGAAGAGAGTGAGAACCAATGGATGTTAGAAAAATCTAAGGAAAATATCCAGGTTGATCAGGTAGAAGGAAAGACACCTAAGAGCAGTAAAACTAGGAAGACGATTACATTTAAAGAGAGCAATATCCATGATTTCGCCTGGTTTGCCGATAAAAGATGGGCATTGCGCATTGATACTTTGAACCAACCCAATCACTCGGGGAAGGTGATAGCTTTCTCTGCCTACTATCCATGGCATAATTTGGGATGGAGTACATCATTGGATGCTGTCAAAAAGACCATTGATGGGTACGGTAGCAAAGTAGGTTTATATCCATATAATACGGTCAAAGTTGTTGAGGGATTTTTGGAAGCAGGAGGTGGAATGGAATACCCAACTGTTACCGTCATTCAGGAGTCAAACACTCCTTCTACTGTCGAAAGAGTCATTATCCATGAAGTAGGTCACAATTGGTTTTATGGAATATTAGGATCTAATGAGCGAAAACATCCGTGGATGGATGAAGGAATCAACAGTTTTTATGAAGGTAAATTTGCTACTTCCATAAAACTTCCTTTTATCGGTAACACTCAAGTGGAGAATTTGGCATATTATACCCTTGGGGCGGCTTACAAACTGAGTCCTGCTACCTTAAGCAGTGAAGAATTTCACAAAGTAAATTATGGTATTGATGTTTATATGAAGGTTCCGTTATACCTCAGATACCTTGAGGCCTATATGGGCGAAGCTTCATTTGACAAGGCGATGCAGGCATATTTTCAAAAATGGAGGTTTAAGCATCCTCAACCAAAAGATTTTGAACAAGTGTTTAAAGAGAATGCGCCAACCGATATAGACTGGTTCTTTACAATGCTTCAGTCTGATGAAATGGTCAGCTTTACGGTATCAAAACCCGAAGTCAAAGGCTTAGAAACGCATATTCAGGTAACTAACAACTGTTCGTTTGCTTTGCCTGTAGCGATAAATGGAGTGGATAAAGAAGGGAAAGTAGTAAATAAATGGACAGAGCCCTTTTCGGGGACTAAGCTCATCACATTGAATAATATGAATTCGGCGGAACCTTTGATGTTGGACAGTTCGATTCCCAATGGCAATGTAAAATATGGTTCATCTGAGCGTAAAGTGGCATTGAAGCCATTTGCCGGGATAAATACTGGATTGAAAAAGACGGCTTGGATAGCACCATCCATAGGGTACAATGCTTATGATGGATTTATGGCAGGAATTCTCTTACACAATGTGACTTTGCCACATAATCGATTCAGGTATATTGTGAATCCGATGTACGGCTTTAGGCGTAAAGGCATTTCGGGAAGCGCTATTCTCAATTTTTCCCAACAGTTGAATGGAAAGACCCTGGACTATATCGATTACTTTATGTATTTCAAGCGTTATGGATATCAAAGGACATTTTTGGAAGAATTTCCCCGACAATACATGGGATATACCAAGTTGTCACCGGAAGTGGTCTTTCATTTCAAAAAGCCTTCCTTGCGAAGCCCAATAAAATCGTCGTTGTCGGTCAAAGGATATTTTATTTCCGAGCAACAATTGATTTATGATACTTTGCCCGAAGTCGATCCTCATTATGGTGAAAATATCAATAATATCTATGGAAAAGTGAATTATACCTATGCCTCGAGTCGGGCTATTAATCCATTCAATTATGAATTGGAAGGCCAGATGGGTTCGACTTTTGCAAAGTTATCGGTAGAAGGCATTTGGAAGTTCAATTATTCGATTCCCAAGAAAGGGTTTCTTGTGCGTGCTTATGTGGGTAAATTTTTTAAATTTTCTGATAATTTTATAGACACATACCGATACCGATTGGCCAATTCTTTTTCAGGAAGCAATGATTATTTATATGATTATACATATATTGGTCGGAATGAGCCGGAAGGGTTGTGGTCCCGACAAACAAGTATGCGGGAAGGTGGATTTAAATTCAATACTCCCTTGTACAGCAATCAGCCCGGCCTCAATGATGATTATTTGATTTCGCTTAATTTAAAAACGGATGTTCCGGTTAAATGGCTGCCACTTAGATTGTGCTTTGATGTATCAAAATATGGCGGCAGACGATTGGAAGGGGCGAGTAACTTGCTGTTTGTTGCGGGAGCAGAGATATTTATATTTGATTATTTGAAAATATATATACCGCTCATTATGAGTAAAGAATACCAGGATTACAAAAAATTTATCTTAGGTGATTCATTTTTAAAATCAATTACCTTTTCACATAATTTAAACTCAATCAATTGGGTGCGTTTGCCCGATACATTTATAGGAATAGAATAAAATAATAAGAACATGACGGACGAGCAATATATTCAAGAATTTATTACCAATGGACTTTACGAAGACACCAGAGGTTTTGACCATACATCGCTGGCTTGCATTCCGGCGGAAGATACGAGCGAAGCTTATCTTCTAATCAAGGACAATGGCGTATTGGCTGGAATTCATCTTGCTGAGAAGATATTGAAGTATGTAGATCCCGTGGCAGAAGTAGAAATATTAATAAACGATGGAGAGGAGGTTGCTTTTGGCGATATTGCGATGAGAGTTAAGGCCAATACCCAAGCGTTGTTGAAGGCGGAGCGACTGATGTTGAATATCATGCAGCGGATGTGTGGCATTGCTACTTTGAGTCGTCGATTTTCATTTGAGGTGAAGGATCTGCCCGTCAAGATATTGGATACGCGGAAGACAACACCATTAATTCGGTTTTTTGAAAAGTGGGCGGTGCGTATTGGTGGCTGTTACAACTATCGGGATGGATTATATGATTGGATTATGATCAAGGATAATCACGTTGATGCGGCGGGAAGCATCAAAGCAGCAATTGAGCGTGTACACGGTTATTTAAAGGAAAATAAGCTTGACCTGGGAATAACAGTAGAAGTGCGGGATATGACGGAAATAAGGCAGGTGCTTGAAGTAGGAGGCATTACTCGGATTATGTTTGACAATTTTGAATTATCGGAATTGGCTAAAGCAGTAGAGCTGGTGGATAGACGCTTTGAGACTGAGGCTTCCGGTGGAGTACGGCTCAATACAGTCAGGAGCATTGCATTGACGGGAGTAGATTATATTTCGGTGGGCGGCTTGACACACTCTTCTACAAGTATGGACATTAGCTTTAAAATAAAGAAAGGTAGTTAGAGATTAACCCCGAAATTCTATTAAATCAGAATCAGCAACCGGAGTTTTTCAAAACCAAAAAACGCCGATGATAAGGAGCCTTCCTATGTGTGGATTGTTTCAGTTATGAGGAAAATCATTGATTACGAGCTGTTTATATATACTATGTTTTTTTATGTTGATTTGGGTTGCATACAAATATTACGGTTACATTTGTCTGATAATTATTATATTTGACATAATATTGAGTGGATATCAGATTACATAGGATATTTTTTTCGTATGATTTCCTTGTTAAAGTGCGAGAAAGTAGAGCGTTTTCAAATTGTTTAAAGGTATGAACTACATTGCCATCAAATATGTCTGTTAAAGAGCAAAAAGAATTAAAAGCGTTAACAAAGGAAGTTGCAGCCCTTGGTTACCGAATCATTTATGAAAAGGGCAACTTTCAGTCCGGTTATTGTATGGTTTTGGATAAAAAAGTTATCGTGGTGAATAAATTTATTTCCGATAAAATTAAGACAATAATCTTGAAAGAGTTGATACAGCAGATATCTATGGAAGTAAATGATGTAGAAATGAGTGAAATTAAACTTACGGATGAATAATCGCAAAGGCGTCGTGACCATCGTCGGATCCGGGACATCTCAGGGAGTACCTGTTATTTCGTGCCACTGCGAAGTTTGCCAATCGGAAGATCCACACGACAATAGGTTGAGATCTTCTGCCTATGTATTGTTTGAACAAGGCGCAATGATGATTGATATAGGTCCCGACTTTAGAATGCAGTGTCTGGAACAAAGGATAGATCGTCTGGACGGAATCTTCATCACGCACGAGCACATCGATCACGTAAACGGGCTGGATGATGTTCGCCCTTTCAACTACTTTCAGGATCAAGTAATGCCCATTTTTGGCGAAGAACGGGTATTAAAGGAAGTAAAGCGACGCAATAAATACATCTTTGAGCCTATCGGATACGCAGGATTGCCACTCATTGAGTTGAAAGAGGTAAAGCCACAGGTAGTTGTTGATTTTAAGGGGTTGGACGTCATGCCATTGCGCGTCATGCACGGTGAATTGCCAATTTTGGGCTATAGTTTTGGCGACTTTGCCTATATCACTGATGCCAAGTATATGGACAATGAGACCGTGGCTGTACTCAGAGATAAGGAGACCATTGTGTTGAATGCTTTGCACCACAGGCAGCATCACACACATTTTAACCTGGAAGAAGCCCTCGATTTTATCGCAGAGAATAAGTTAAAAAAGGTGTATTTAACACATATAAGTCATCAGATGGGACTTTATGCAAAGGTGAATCCAACTTTGCCACCTGGCGTTCTCCTCGCTTACGACGGCCTAAAGATTGCTTTTACTTACTAATTGAGTGGTGAATGTTGAATGGTATTTACGGGGCTTTGGGGATGATTTACTTTGGATAATTTTAACAAATTCTGCATAAGCCAAATGCTGAATCGATTTACGATATTGGTCAATAAACACATAAATGCTGTGCACGAATTTTTGAATTAACAAATAGATAACACTTTGAAATATTTTATTGAAATCGGCAACAATCTATTATTTTATCTATACATAGACAGATAGATATGTATGTCAACAAAAGGTATTTGTGAGCTTTCAACATTTTTATTACCTTAGCATGGATTTAGGTTTAACCCTCATAATCAGCACTCTTCGGTTTTTGTGAACCTAGATTGCTGAATTCGGGTATAATCTATAGGCTTTCTCAAAGAATTAAAGGTATATTATCAACCCATTTATGAGTGATTTTTTTAAGAAAATGAAATCGGTTTTTGTCGTGACATCTGAAGAAGGTGAGCCCGAAAAGTTGAGTAATGAATCGGATTCAGGAAAGCAAAATGACAATCCTGAGCCGACAAATTCGCCAACAACAATTTCAACAAGTCAATATTCCGGAGAAAAAGTCATCGGTAAGCAATCAGATCAGTTTTATGAAATATTGTTTGGCGCAATGGAACGAAATAATCAATCCGGCTTTGACTATATTGAATTTAAAAAAGCTTTGACAGGATTGGATAGCCTACCAATGGATGAAAAAACAAAGTTCCTCAGTGCTTATGCCGGAGCTTCCGCCAGTGGAGCAACCGCTACGTCCTTAATCAATAGCGCTTCCGTATATATCGAAGTACTTTCAACAGAATCGGATAAATTTAAAACTGCTGTCGAAGATCAACGCAACAAACAAATTACCAATCGAGAAAATGAAATTAACCAGTTGAATAACCTTATTTCCGGTAAGAAAGCCCAGATGACAAAGCTTCAAGCCGAGATAGACGAACACAATAAGATGCTCTCTACCTTACAATCGGATATTGACACTTCCCGTCAAAAAATCGATTTAACTATAGCCGACTTTAATACGACTTATGATGGCTTGGTACAAAAGATTAGAAGCGATATAGATAGAATTAAAACATATATAACGAATTAAAATATAAGCAATTGATGGAACAACAGAATTTGACTTCCAAGACATTTTGGCAACGACCCGAAGGCAAAACCGGAGCTATAATAGGGGCTGGGCTATTGATCGGTGGGGCATATTTATTTTATAAAATATTGCCGGCATTAATTGGGTTTGCTTCCAGTATGTTGAACTTAGCAATTATTCTTATTGTATTGGGAGCTTTGCTATACATGGTGATGGACCCGAAGATGAGGAATCTGGTATGGTATATGTATAAAAGCGTGATGCGATGGATTACCGGGATGTTTGTACAGATAGATCCAATAGGTATTTTAAAGTCTTATGTTGAAGATTTGAAGAATAATTTGGTAAAGATGGATCAGCAGATTTCAAAGCTGCGGGGTCAGATGCATAAATTGAAGGAAATTATACTCAATAATAAAAAGCAAATAGAATCCAACCTAAGTCTCGCCAGTGAAGCTAAAGAACGAAACAAGGAGTCTGTCATGATATTGAAGTCAAGGCAGGCAGGACGCCTTACCGATTCTAACATGAAGTTGGAAGACCTGTATAAGAAGATGGAAATCCTGTATCGGGTATTATCCAAGATGTATGAAAATAGTGAGGTGATGAAGGAAGATATAGAGGATCAAATCAAAGTCAAAGAACAAGAAAGGTCAGCTATCCATGCGAGCCACAGCGCCATGAAGTCGGCGATGGCTATCATATCGGGTGACAAAGACCAGAGGGCTATGTTTGATCAGGCTTTGGAAGCCATTGCAGATGACGTAAGCGCCAAGATGGGCGAGATGGAACGATTTATGGAGGTGTCATCCAGCTTTATGGACAGTGTGGACTTACAGAATGGCGTTTTTGAAGAAGAGGGGATGAAGATGCTCGAAAAATGGGAAAAAGAAGGGGCTTCATTGCTCCTTGGAAATGAGAAATCATCCATCATCAGCAAGGCAAACAATGACGGTGAAGTCCTTGATTTGAACGCTCCGGTGGCACGCCCTGTAAAAGAAGAAAGTTATCGGAATCAATATGATTCTTTTTTTGAATAAATACATTATTATCATTTAAACAACAGTAAAAATGGCAACACGACTAACTCCCTTCTCACGGTTACTTATTGTAGTCGGTATCCTTGCGGGTATCGTTTTTGGTGGTAAGTACCTGATTGAAAATAGTTCATTAGGCAATAAGCTAAAATCAGATGATCCCAAAGTGGAAAAGGTGGAACAAGGTAAAACTTTACCCATAGATGACGATGTATTGAATGTTCAGATATTTACTTTCGGAAACGCAGCGCCGGGCCTATACTTCAACAATGGTACCGAACCCAATGAAAATTCTCGATTTTACAAAGATTATGGGCTAAAGGTTAAGTTCCATGTGATTGATGATTTTGATGCTTCACGACAGGCATTCAAAGGAGACAAAGTCCAGCTGTTCAATAATGAGACAAGTGCCATGGCGACAGAGATGCAAGGTCTAGCATCTTTTGATCCTCAGGTGGTGATGCAGATCGACTGGTCGAGGGGTGCTGATGCCGTTGTTGCTAAGCGTGGCATAACAAGTATCAATGATCTCAAAGGTAAAAAAGTTGCCGTAGCGCCTTCGACTCCTTCGCAGACACTGCTCTTGTTTATGCTCGAAGCAGCCAATCTAAAAACAACCGATATACAAATGGTCGAAGTGCCCACTACTGCCGATGCAGAGACAGCCTTTAAGTCAGGGAAGGTCGATGCTGCTGTAGTATGGGATGCACAGGCTTCATTGCGTGAAGTTCCGGGCTCTAAGGTATTGCAGTCCACTGTGACAGCATCCAATATCATAGCCGATGTATTTATGGGCAAGAAGGCATGGGTCAACGCCAATAAGGATAAATTACGCAAGTTTTATGACGGCTGGATGAAGGCTGTAGCCGAGATTAATTCCGATCCTGCCGCCAAGGACAAAGCCGCCGCACTGATGGCTGCCAATCTTCAATTGAGTAAAAACGATGCCTTGGGGATGATAGATGCCCTTAGACTGACTAATCACGGCGATAACATCAATTACTTTGGCCTCAACCCTGACTATAAAGGCATAACAGGTGAAGCATTATACATTAAGATGGGAGATAAATTTCAAGCCTTGGGGTTTGCTCCTGTCAACCGCCCCAACTGGCGAGCCCTATCCAATTCTTATGCCGTATCTAATTCAGAACTCAATAATACCGGTATCAATGCCGGCGAAGGCAATGCCAAATTCACACCGGCTACAGCAGCTCAAAAATCAGCGCCTGCAATGGCTACCAAAACAATCAGTATAACCTTCCCAACCGGAAGTTATGCATTGGGAGAAAACGCTAAATCCCTCATCGATATTCAATTTGCCGATGTAGCCAAGGGATTTGGTAATGCCAGAGTACGTATTGAAGGCAATACCGATAACGTGGGTAACAAGTTGAAGAATGTTGAACTGTCCAGAAAGAGAGCTGAAGCAGTGGCAAGTTATTTAGAAAAAACTTATAACATGGATTCCAACCGCTTCATCATCATCGGCAATGGACAAGATAAGCCTGTGCCGGGATGTGAAAGCAATAGTACGCCGGAATGCAAAGCCAAAAACAGAAGAACAGAGTTTCAGCTAATAGGAGAATGATGTCGATCTTCACATCTAAGGATACGTTAGATAATTAAAACTAGGAGTTGAACCAAAGCTATGAATTTATTTGAACTAAGAGGAGTCTTGCCCACACGCACCAGAGTTGTTTTGGAAGTCGTCGGTATTTTGATACTATTGGGGCTGTGGAGCTTGCTGACTGTAGGATCCAATCCAGTTGTGCCATCCGGAATATTGCCATCACCGGGGCGCGTTTTAGGCGCTATGGGTCAGGTATTTGTCGAAAATGAGCTGATAGTCAACTTATGTCGGTCTATTGGTCTCAATGTGTGCGGTTACCTTGAAGCTATAATCATATCGATAATATTTGGCTTTGTCGTGGGCTTGCTACCACTATTCAATGGATTATTTGCCAAGCCAATAGATGCTTTTCGATTTGTGCCCTTGACGGGTGTTATCGGATTGTTTATTGTATGGTTTGGATTGGGCGTGACGATGAAAGTGCATTTTTTGGCCTTTGGGATTCTGATATATATGCTTCCCGTCATAGTTACCCGTATCAATGAGGTGGAAGATGTTTATTTGAAGACCGCATATACATTGGGAGCAAGTAAATGGCAGATTATTCGGACAGTATATATTCCCCATGTCTTATCCAAATTTTCGGATGATATCAGGGTCTTGACAGCTATTTCGTGGACGTATATCATCATCATTGAAAGCATAGGTAATGAAGGTGGCTTGGGAGCTTTGATGTGGCGTACGGGCATAAGACAAGGCAATATAGCCAAGTTATTTGCTATGCTATTTATCATCATTATCATAGGTTTTATTCAGGACAAATTGTTTACGATGATGGATAGAAAGTTGTATCCATATAAATATTTGAAAGAGTCCTTGAAAACAGCCGGTGAATTGAAGAGTCAAACCTTATTTCAAAGGGTAAAAAGCAATATGTTGCCTATTCTCGGGTTGTTATCGGCCGCTGTCATGCTTGTATTGCTAATCAACGAATTTGTAGGTATTCTGGGTAAGAATGATATCCTTTCCTATGCTTTTGGAGCAACATTCCCTGTAATTGCCATCTTAATGGGTGTTTTTTCTGTGTGGATAATATTTGACTTTATTCATCAGGCTAAATCAAAGAAACTGACTCTTAAAAAAGCGTGAAATGGATAGTTTTGAATTAAAGCATTTCGAAAAAGAGCTCCTCGTCAAAATAGAACGAATACTGAACCATCGGGTGGTGAAAGCCATACATAATGCCGAATTGAGCCATCAACAACTTCAGTTTTTTGCACTCCAATATCATATTTATTGCAGCTATTTTCCTCGTTTCCTGTGTGCATGTGCAGCCAATATCCCTGACGATATAACTCGTTTACCTATCATTGAGAACATTTGGGAAGAACACGGTTCCGGCAAGCTCTCAGGTTCACATCGAGTGCTGTATGAGCGCTTTGCCCATTCTCTCGGCATTACCGACGAAGAACTTAAGCAGGTCAAGCCCATACCTTCGACCCTTATTAATGTGGAGTATTTGCTCAATATGTGTCAGGATGATAGCTTTATAAAAAGTCTTGGCGCATTAGGCCCGGGGACAGAGTTCTTTACTTCCAAGGAATATAATTTGATATATCGAGGGCTTCAGAAAGTTGAAGGGCTGACAGAAGAGGATTTGGAGTTTTGGTCAGTACATATAACTTTGGATGATCACCATTATGACGATATGCTTATCTCTATACGCCCTTGGTTGAATACGGAAGAAAATATACAACTGATGAAAGAAGGCGCCGAACGAGCCATTGACTTAGAGATATTATTCTGGGATGGATTGGAAGATTTTTTATTCAATAAATATTAATAAAATATAAATATATAAAAATCGATATTATGAGGATGTTAGCCCAAAAATAAGTATAAAGAGCAAAATAAAGAATGTCAACATATATTTATCCGACCTTTGATCAACCCAAGAAAATCATTGACTTGAATGACATAAGCCAGTCGTACAACAATGGCAAGACCTATGTATTGAAGGATTTGAACTTTGCAGTGACAGAAAATCCGGGAAAAGGCAGGTTTATTGGGCTTTTGGGAGCATCGGGTTCCGGCAAGTCCACACTGTTGCGTTATATCGCCGGACTACAAAGCCCTACCTCCGGTAAAGTGCTTATCAATGGCAAGCCACCCGGCAATGATAATCGGGTGAGTGTGGTCTTTCAGGAATATAGTTCAATGCCTTGGTACACTGTATTAGAGAATGTTTCTTTGGCTCTTCTATATAAAGGTATTGGCAAGAAAGAAAGGGAGGAGAAGGCTATGGAGATGATAAAATTGGTTGGCTTAGAAGGGCATGAGCACAAGTATGCGCAGATACCCGGATTGTCAGGCGGCCAGTTACAAAGGGTGGCAATAGCGCGAAGTTTGCTTTCCAATTCAAATATCCTGTTGATGGATGAGCCTTTTGGGGCATTGGACATCAATACAAGACTGCAAATGCAGGATTTGCTCATTGAGATACAAGATAAGTTCAATATGTATGTGGTCTTTGTGACACACGATATTTCTGAGGCAGTATATTTGTCAGATAGTATTTATATGTTGAAAAGAGCTCCAGCTTTGGTAGCGGAAGAAGTGGAAATAACCTTGCCGGAACATAGGACAAGGGATTTGAAGCGAGATAGCAAGTTCATTGATTTGGTGTACCAGGTGGAAGATATTATGGTGAAGCTATCAGAAGAAGGAAAATAAAAGGGATAAAATGTAGGGAAAAAGCCTTACTTCAGGAGTTCATTTTTACCATTAGATTATAAAAAATTGCGAGGATGCGAATAATACTTTGGTTTTTGGTGTGTATAATGTTTTTGTCGTGTGGTGCGCCAAAGGTAGATTTATTGGTTTATAATGCTACAATATACACGGTAGATAGCACTTTTTCGATTCAAGAGGCTATGGCTGTTGATAAAGGAAAGATTATAGCCTTGGGTAAAAGTGTTGACCTTCAAAAACAATTTGACGCTAAAGACAAACTGGATGCGCAAGGTAAGGTTATCTTGCCCGGATTGATTGATGCACATGCCCACTTTCTGGGATATGGTCAAAGCTTACAACGAGTCAACTTGGTAGGAACAAAGAGCTGGAGTGAAGTTGTCGAACGGACTAAGGAATTTGCTAAGAATCATGATGATACTTGGATTTTGGGAAGGGGATGGGATCAGAACGATTGGCAAGACAAGGCTTTCCCCACCAATGAGCTGCTCAATCAACATTTTCCGGACAAGCCGGTCTTCATAACACGTATTGACGGGCACGCCGCTATCGCTAATGATAAGGCGCTCCAATTAGCGGGAGTCAAGTCGGGTGACCGATTGGAAGGTGGCGAAATAGTAACGAAGAATGGTAAATTAACCGGTCTTCTGATAGATAATGCTGTTGACCTCATCAACAAGGTCGTGCCTTCAGAAACTCCACAGCAAGTTTGTGAGTCATTACTGGATGCCCAGGAGATGTGCTTTGCTGTCGGACTTACGACGATTGATGATTGTGGGTTGGATCATGAGGTGGTGACCTTGATTGATTCATTGCAGCGGGGTGGAACCTTGAAGATGCGGTTATATGTGATGTTGAGTGATGCCCCGAAAAACTATGATTTTTTGTTTAAAAAGGGACAAATAAAGACTGAAAGGCTGACAGTAAACGGGTTTAAGGTTTATTCTGACGGTGCACTTGGTTCGAGGGGAGCATGTTTGATACATCCATATTCTGATCAAACAAATTGGAATGGCTTTCTATTGAGTTCAAAGGCTCATTTTGATTCGGTAGCCAATATTATTTACAAAAATAATTTTCAGATGTGTACCCATGCTATTGGAGATTCGAGCAATCGGGTTATTCTCAATATTTATGCCAAATATCTAAAGGGGAAGAACAACCGTAGATGGCGCATCGAGCATGCCCAAGTCGTCGATGGAGGCGATTTTCATTTGTTTGGAGACAATAGTGTTGTGCCATCTGTGCAGCCTACCCATGCGACATCGGATATGTATTGGGCAGGAGAACGATTGGGAAAGGCGAGGTTGAAAAATGCGTATGCATATAGGCAATTGATGCAGCAAAATGGCTGGTTGCCATTGGGTACTGATTTTCCGGTAGAGGATATCTCGCCCTTTAAAACGTTTTATGCGGCGACGATCCGTGAAGATTCCAAGGGGTGGCCTGATGGCGGATTTCAGATTGAAAACGCTCTGAGTCGAGAAGATGCTTTGCGAGGTATGACAATTTGGGCTGCACGTAGCAACTTTGAAGAGGGCGAAAAAGGCAGTTTGGAGAAGGGTAAAGTCGCCGATTTTATTGTAATTGATCGAGATTTGCTCAAAGTAGATAAGGGAGACATCCTAAGCACGAAGGTATTAAAAACCTTTGTCAATGGTGAAAAGGTTTATGATGCCGGAGTCAAGTGATACATGTCATTGACTAAGTCAGCACAGTTACGTTCAGTTGATAGATAAATCTTATATTGATACGTTATGATTTTAATTCGTCCTGAATGACGATGAATTTTTTGCTTGTTTCTTTTTGTTCCAGATATTTTCCAACAATAGCTGCTATGGTGGCGGGCTTTTCCCACTTGTTAAAGTCGGCATCCGGCATGTCCCGGCGATTTTGAGGAGTATCTATGGTAGAAGGCACTATGACAAAGGCTTCCACATGGCTGTGCATGCTATCGGCATTGATGATATTTGCCAATTGAAACAATAAAGACTTGGAAAGAGAATAAGCAACGACATTTTTCCCTTTGTGCGTGTCCAGCCCTTGGGATGATCCTACAAAGAACAGTTTGCCGCCTCCCTGCTGCTTCATGGCATCTAATATTGGAGCGGTCAGATGCCAGGCAGTTAAGAAGTTTAAACGATACTGTTGTTCGAGTTGGTCTGTTGTGGTGTTGCCGATATTCCCCATAGCGAATCCACCGGCAGTCATGATGACGGCGTCTATTCTGCCTAAGGTCTCGATACATTGAGCGACACAATCGGAAGAGGAAACTTCATCCATGAGATTGACCACGAGTTGGGTGTAATTAGCATTGGACAAGGGGATATCATGATGACGGTGGACTAAGCCAATTACTTTGTCGCCTCGAGAAAGAAAAAAGTCAATGATAGCAGAACCCAGATTGCCGGAAGCTCCACTTACGATGATATTCATTTGTGACATGTGATGAAAATCTTTTGACAAATATACTGTTTTGTTAGTCGATTGAACCCAAATTCCGCATTAGACAAATGCTGAATCGATTTACGACTAGTAATCAATGGTTTACAGAAACCATTGAAACGATTCGTACTTCGGGATTAACCCTCATAATCAGCACTATACTGTTTTTCAAAACCTATACTGCTGAATTCGGATTGAAAAATGAGTTGTGAAAATGAGTATTGGTCACTGGTAATTGTTTTGAACCTGTGAAAAATAAGGCTTTAATAAGAAATCATTGCCAAATGATATAGAGTAGGTAAACCGGATTCTGAAATTCATGTTAATTAAGAAGGTTGAAAGAGAAAAATGGGCATTTTAGTAAGAATATTTATTGGAAAGGCTATTTTTTTGAAAAAAATACTACATGATTAGAGCATTGATTATTTATGCCAGCTTGACCGGCAATACAGAAGAGATAGCGCATATATTGGCGGAAAGATTGGAATTGAAGGGTGTTGTAGTAGAAGTAAAGGAATGTAGCTATGCGCATCCGGAAGAGTTTACCGACGTGGATATCTGTGTTGTTGCGACCTATACGTATGGGTCGGATGGTGAGTTGCCGGATGAGATATATGACTTTTACGAAGGGTTAAAAGAATTGGATTTGTCGGGCAAGGTTTATGGTTGCCTTGGGTCAGGGGAAGCATTTTATGGTAATTTCTGTAAGTCTGTTGACGACTTTGATGATCGTTTTCAGTTGACAAAGGCGATACGGGGAGCAGATGTTGTCAAAATAGAGGAGAATGCCAAGGATGAAGACAGGTTGAATATAGATCGATTTGCGCAGCAGTTAGTAGAAATTAGCTGCCAATCAAACTGACGAGAATAACGCATCAAGGCTGAAACATGCCGATCTGGTATTATATCAAATTGATTTATAAGTTAGTCCAACTTTCATGAATCAAAATGCTCCTGATAGCTAACGGGATGATAGCCGTTTAGACCAATGCAATTGGACTATTATGAATATCCAATCGATATTAGAAACGAATCTTATTGCCGGGGTTGCTGTTGTCTTTTGATTTACCGATGGTCCATTTGACACCGACTCCGAAGTTGTATATATTGGGGAATATATCTACTCTATAAAACTTCCCTAAGGGAAATGCTGCTGTAATATCCAATCCGAATTTAATACGATCCCCATACATTATGCCTGTCGAAATACTGGCATAATCGAAGTAAGATTCATTTTCCAATCCGAATAAGCCAACAAACTGACCTATATACCTCGGTGTCAAATAAATGCCAAGGTTAGGAAGTGGATGGACAGAGGCATGTAACGGAATCTGAAAGTCGTAAAAGTAGAAGAAAAAAGTATTAAAACTTAAGCCGGGTGATAGACTAAAAAGTGAATTGTGGTCGCCAACAAGCATGTATTTGCCTTCAAGTCCCATCTGGCCATAGGTATTCAGGTTAATGCCGGCATCAATTTGGTCGGTGATGCCGTATTTTCCGGAGACCTGTATATAAGGTAATGTGAAATATTTGTCATGTTCTTTGTCAACAACTTGTGTGATTGCATCAATAAATCCACGAGGTGAAAAAAGATTTAATGAGATTTCTCCGTGCTTTTTTTCTACTGTCCTTGCTGTTTGCATGGTGCTGTAAGCTCCACAACTCATTAAAGTAGAAGTTATTAGCAAAAAAATGGCGTACAATAGTCGGGATGGGATGGTGGTCATAGTAGAATGTGGTGGCTAAGTTAATAAATTTTTCAAAAGTAATGATTCAAGGTGGAGTAAAGATAGAGGAAGTATCATAGTAAATCAAATATTTTTAACCCTAATTCAAATTAAAGGCAAAAATATTGTCTTTAATATGAATTTGGGTTAAATGGCAATGTGGAATAATGTATAACAAATTTCCCTAATACTTCATTATCTTCCCCCTCTAATACCATTATAATAAATGGAAACGATTCCCTCAGACAGTGTCGAATCTGTGAATTATGTAGCTCCTTGAACAATGATGAACATTCGGGACAGCATAATCTCGAAGGGATGATATTTTTATAGAAAACGGAGAATAATATTTTCAAAATCCCGAAGGGATGACATTATTACAAACCACGAAAAAATGTATCTACTCAAAAAAACTGGAATGAATAGATGGAATAATCATTTCACCCATTCTGGGTTCCTCTTTCTGCTATTGAATCTATTCTATAATAATGACAACCCTTTGGGTTTATATTGATAAAAAATAGGGTTGGATTCAGCTCGTCTAAAAAAGTATGAAAAATTTTACAAACAATATAGCTGAATAATTATAATAAATGTAAGAGGCTAAATTCTTTAGTTTATACATTAATATCATCGGTATTTTACGAAAAGTAATCAGTCTAACATTTATTTATATTTCCTATAACTCCTCTAAAGTGAGAGAACCAAATAATGAAATCATTCCTTCCAAAGAGTTTAAAATGTCAATTAAAAAGTCAGATTTTGAGTGGAATATAAAATGAGAGGGAAATATATTATACACACATGTGGTATAATCTATTTTATTCTTTCCATATATTTTGGTATTTTTATTCATATTTATTGATTGGTTAAATTAGTTGATATGAGGTTTTCTCTTTTTACGATATGTATTTCTTGGATTTTGATAAATTCTATGTCGATTCAGGCTCAGAATATTCGTGTTGTACATACTTCTCGTGGATCATTTATTCCGACTCAAAAAAACGATTTCAATGTTGGCTACCTCAAAAGGCAGAGTGGGGAGGAGGATGTTTTCTGGGTTCAATTTTCGAGTAAGACTGCACGTGAACAATGGTTGATGGATAAGGCATACCATGTGCAAGTTGTCGATGTATTGGAGGATGAAAACTATGCCATTGTTGCGAATACTTCTCAGTTGAAAAGTTGGGTAGATGACGATCGGATAGCTGCTGTATTTGATATTCCACCCATATTTAAAGTCGAAAAGAGTATTGTAGAATCGTCTGATTATGAAAAAATGGAATTGAAGGTAAGTTTATACGGTTATTTTTCTTTCGAAGAATTTCAAAAATTGGTTTATCCATATTCCATATTATCGATGCACAATGCCGGAAACATGACGTATGCAGTTATAAGCAGTGATCATTTAGGAGTAATGGCTTTAGCTGCTCAAGCAAGAGTGCGATCGATTGCGCACAATGTGAAAAATTGTACACCTATAAATTTTCATGTGCGCTTCCTTGAAGGAATACAGGGCGCTAATGCCGGCATCGAGGTGGGTGGACTTGGACTCAATGGCAAAGGTATAACCATAGGTCATGGTGATACAGGAGGATTTGAGCATATCGATTTAGATGATAGAGTAATAGATCTTGGATTAGACTCCATGACACGACACGCTCCTCACACTGCCGGAACGATGATTGGTGCTGGTAATATTCAAGAAAAGCATCGTGGTGCTGCCAATGAAGCTCATCTGATCAACACGGATTATTACGATATTATAAGTAGGGATAACACTTTTTATAAGGATTTTGAGGTCAGAGTAACGAATAACTCTTATGCAGTATTGGAGAAAAATATCGATTGTAATTCTATGGGCGAATACAATATTTTTAGTGAAGAGACGGATCAAAGCACTGTATTGTTTCCGGATTTGCTACACGTGTGGGCTTCAGGCAATAGTGGTACTATCGTCTGTGATTCACTTATTCCAAGTTTAAATTCAGTACTTTCAGGGCCTCAATGTAATAAAAATGGATTGACAGTAGGAGCAATATGGAGGCGTGAAGGCACTCCTGTTACAGAGTTCTCGTGCAAAGGTCCGACTGATGATGGCCGTATAAAGCCGGAGATCGTGGCCCAGGGCACTAATGTTACCAGTTGTAGTGGAGACAACAATTATTATACGACGGCGGGTACAAGCATGTCTGCTCCAAGTGTTACGGGGACAGTGGCTTTGATGCAGGAGGCTTATAAGAAGACGCATGGTGGGATTTATCCCTTAGCCTCATTAATTAAGGCTATTTTAATCAATACAGCGGACGACTTGTTGGGTGAAGGTCCCGAATTTTCCAATGGTTATGGTAAGGTCAACACCATGAAGGCCGCCACGGAGGCTGGTTCTGACCGAAACAGGATAGGGCAGGTGGAGCAAAATCAAATCGACACCTTTTCGATAATCGCTCCCCCTAATCAAGCTAAAGCCGTATTTACCCTCGCATGGACAGATATTTCAGGGAGTTCTCTCGCCACACGACAATTGGTCAATGATTTGGATTTGGTCGTAAAAAGCCCACAAGGAGACCTTTTGCCATGGACGTTGAACCCTTCTTCATCTCATGCTTTAGAACCTGCTGTGAGAGGCATTGACACATTAAATAACCTCGAACAAGTAAGTATTCTACATCCTGAGCCGGGTGAATATACCATAGTGGTCAAAGGAAAGAAAATAATTGGCATGCAGCAATATGCAGTTTGTTATCGGACAGAAAACAAAAAAATGAAAATCTTAGGTCCCTATGGTGGTGAAAAAGTTATTCCCGGTGAATTTATATACATGCAATGGGAAAGCCCTTATGATACCGGTGATTCCACTACTGTTTCCCTTTCTTTTGATGATGGGCAGTCGTGGCAAGTTATTGGCGTCAAAGCGGATAGTTTACGTACGCATTATTTTGTTATACCTCAAGTTAGTACCGGAAAGGCACGATGGATGATTTCCTCGGGTCAGATGGAAGGAGATACATCCGGATTATTTACTATTTGTCCACCTCCGGGCAATTTCAAGGTTAATGCCGGATGTAGAGGTGAGGTTGACTTGCAATGGTCACCGGTCAGCGGTGCTGTAGGTTATAATATTTATTACAAGAATGGTGATTACATGCAAAAAGTTGATTATACTACCGATACTACTTTTGTTTTGAAGGATCTTGACCCTTCTAAGAAGTATTGGGTAAGTGTATCCGCCGTTTTGACTGATGGAAGTGAGGGAAGGCGAGCGTTAGCATTATCAGTGACGCCGATCGGTCTTCATTGTGATAGGCCAAAAGATGTTGCAATATTATCCATATCGTCTCCCGCACGCATTGGTCGGGAAGGGACAGTCCTTGCCTTGACGGATCACGAGAAAGTAAGCATTTTGGTGGCGAATAAAGGAAGTGAGCCGGCGACAGAATTTAAAGTTAACTTTAGTTTAGGGGATATCCAAGGAGCGAAGTTGTTTTCAGATACCATTGCGCCCGGCGACTCAGTGGTCATTACGTTTGATCAAGAAGTGGATTTATCCCGACCGGATAATTATCTACTTCATGCTGCAATAGATTTAGGTTATGATCCACCATACAGCGACGATAATCAAATGGATATGGAGATTCGTCAACTTAAAAATGAGGCACTGACGCTGACATTTGATTTGTTGGATACATATCACTTGGGATTTGATGATTTGGGGAGACGAATAGCTCATAATGGAGCAATAGGTGCTTTGGGAATCAATGATTTTGATTTTATTTCCAATAACAAAAATGGAAGAGCACGAAGCCAGGTTACGTCTGACTTTTATATGGCAGGAGATGGGGCTCTTACTATAGATAGCCGTTATGCAGGTGCAGCTGTATCTAATCAAGCACTATTTACATTCAATTTGAGCCAATATTCTACGCTGGATAATGTAAAAATGGATATTTCATATCTTTGCCACAATGCCTCATTTTTAGAAAACAAAAGTAATTCCACTCTTTGGCTTAGAGGTTCGGATCAGGAAGAATGGATACCGTTTTATGAGATTAAAGCGCAAACAAATCAGAAGGGTGTATATAGTACAATAAAAGGACTTGAGTTGAGTAAGGCTCTCATTGAAGCAGGTCAGTCCTTTTCCACCTCTACTCAACTCAAAATAGAGCAAACTGATTATAGTCCGGCAAGCAGTCCCGACGGCTATGGTGGCTTTTCTTATGATGAGTTGTATATTTATCTAACCTATCAGGATACAAAAGTCAGTAGAATCAACTTTCCGGAGCCAAATTCTTGTGGATTATCCAATGGGAGCCAACTTGCCATCGAAGTCGAAAATACTTCCTCTTCACATATCGACAAAGCCCAACTTTGGTACAATATAGATGGTGTACAGTTTGGACCGCAGGAAGTGCTGAATCTTGCAGGAGGTGAACGTCGCACAGTGAGTACACCTGCCGTTGACTTGTCGGCCATAGGTGAGCATACTATAGATGTGTGGTTGGATACAGAAGGAGATACCTATAGGAAGAATGACTCTTTATTGAAGTATAAAGTGTATAATCATACATATATACAGGACTTTCCATATTTAGCAACTTTTGAACAAGACGATAACCAATGGTTAGTTTCGGGCTATCAATCTTCCTGGATTAGGGCGAAGCCGCAAAAGCAAAAGCTGGATGTTGCAGCCAATGGGCAATATGCGATGGTTACCTCCTCCACTGGTAGGTACAATGGCTTTGAAAAATCCTATCTAACATCGCCATGCTTTGATTTAAGCCGATTGCAAAGCCCTAATCTATCCTTTTCTTTCTGGTATCAGATAGAAACCCGTTTTGATAGTTGTATGGTTGAGTATTCAGAAAATGGCATTGATTGGAAAATTATGGGTACCTCCCAATCAGGATTTCATTGGTATAATCGGGAAAAATCATGGGATGGTCACTATGATTATTGGCATGTAGCCGGAATGGCAATGCCCAAAGATTCCATGACAGATGCCACACAAGTACGTATTCGATTTTCTTTGTTTTCGGATGAAAATGTCCAGATGGGTGGAATAGCAATAGACGACATACATATCTATGACGGATCCAGTATCTATGGTGGTGAGGATAGTACAGTAAGTATATCGATTTTGCCGACGTGGCAGGATGTGATGATCGGTGGGAGTGTGGTGGCTTCTGTAAAGTCCAATACTCCTAAAGCCCAAGATTTGAAAATAAATGTTTACTTCAATCACGATGCCGAGCAGAGGCATGATGGAGTTCAATACTACTTGGACAGGAGTTTTTCCATTCATTCATTGGATAATATAGAAGATTCTATTGTGGTTCGATTGTTTTTTACGGATGAAGAAGTGGAAAGACTCATTCATGCAGATAGCCTATATCATAAGCCGCAGCACGGATATCAATTGGGTGTGACGAGGATTTTATCCGATAATAATGATGGTATATTTGGCAATGAAATAAGTGCTGTTGCAACTTTCCAAAATTATCAATCTACCCAACTAACACCATATCAGGAAGGTTATTACATTGAGTTCAAAACTGCAGGGGTGGGTGAATATTACATCAATACCGGAGGTGCAGAATTTAATTTGCCACTGGGAAATAAAACGATACGAAATAAGGATGTAGTAAATGCGGATATTGGGTGTATTATATATCCCAATCCTTTTAATACTCAATTGACAGTAAAATTAAAAGCAGCCAAAAAAGAAGACGATTATTGGCTCAAACTAATGGATACACAAGGTCGCACGCTTAGACAAGAATACGTCAAAGGAAGCGTTCTCTCTGAAGGGAAAGTGTTCAAGGCGGATGTTCCCTCTGGTGTGTACATTTTGAAAATTGAACATAATGGAGTAAGTTTTTTCCGTAAAATCGTTGCGATAAAGGGATGATAAGAGGATAAAAAATTCGGGATAAACGAAAAATAAATCCCGAAGGGATGAAATGATTATAATATCAAAAAAAAGAAAGTCAAAAGAAGTGTGTAGAATACAATCAATTTTCAGATAAATATTCTATCCGATAGCAGAAATTCTTACCTTTGATGTTATGTTTTCCAATAAAAAGATTTTTATTCTGGCGCCACACACAGACGATGGTGAATTAGGTTGCGGCGGCACCATCGCCCGTGCCATTGAAGAAGGAGCAGAAGTATATTATATTGCCTTTTCGACAGCCGATAAGTCTGTCCCGGCTCAATATCCATCCAATCAATTAGAAGTGGAGGTGCGGCACGCCACTCACCTCCTTGGCATCAAACCGGAAAATTTATTTGTTTATAAATACGAAGTGCGCAAACTCAATTACGTTCGTCAGGAGCTACTTGAATTAATGATGGTTCTGCGCAATGAAATCAATCCAGATATCATCTTTGTGCCTTCAAGCCGCGATATACATCAAGACCATAGTACCATCGCACACGAAGCCATGCGGGCATTTAAAACTAGAACCATATACGGATACGAACTGATATGGAATAATATCGACTTTCAAACCAATGCTTTTATTGTTCTTGAGGAAAGACATATTGCGAAAAAAATATCAGCTTTAAGTGCTTATGTAACTCAGGAAGGGCGTGATTATATGGATCCTGACTTTATCAGATCCTTGGCAAGAGTAAGAGGCACTCAGATAGGAAAGCAATACGCCGAAGCATTTGAATTGGTGCGTACTGTATTGTTGTGATTTGTGTGTCAGGCAATGTATATATGTAAAATATATTTAATATATTTGTATAAAAATTTCATTTTTAGCGTAAGCCAATATATCTTTGTATAAATTTCATTGTAGGCAGAGGAAGTGTTCTCTTTACAAAGTCTCAAATTTAAACGAATTGTATGCGTATTTTGTATTTTTTATTGTTTCTGACATTTACTGCTCACGCTGTCCAGGCACAAGGTCCGGTGTATTTTAGTAAAAATTATTTGGATGCTCGTCAAAAGTCGGTTCAAGATAATAAGTTAAATCTCATTGTGTTCTATCACGAAAGAAGCAAGAGTAGTGCTTATAATTTACAAGTGGTATTTAATGATCCTGAAGTCAAAGAGGTAATCAATAAAAATTATCACATTGCGCCGGCCAATGAGGCTGATTTTGATGGGAAGATCTTGATGAAAAGATGGGAATTATCCCGTATTCCTTCATTGGCATTGATCGATCAAACCGGAAAATTAATTGCGGGAGCCAACCACGGTATGGCTAAGGAAAAGCTTCTCGAGTTTTTAAAATTTTATTCTAATTCTTCCAATTACACCAAAACTGCCGATTTTAGGGATGATTCATGGGCGACTTCAGTCGATTCATGGAAGGGATATAGCGGACCGGATGATGCAAAGATTGTTGAAGACAAGACGTCTGATTCGCCAAATGAATCCACTGCAAGTAAGGTAAAAGTAGCTGAACCTGTAGCGGCAAATGAGCCTGAAAAACCTGCAAAAGAGGTTGTGGACACTAAGCCTACGACTCCGGCTCCTACCACACCAACAGCTAAAGCAACACCGGACGTGACCAATACTGCAACGACAATAGCAGAATCTACCAAGAGCACAGACGCAAAAAGTTATAAATTTTTGGTTCAGGCTGGAATTTTCAGTGCCCATACAAGTGCTACAACGTTAGTGGATAAAATTAACCATGAAGGAGGAAAGGCGTATATAGAAGAAGTAAAGCAGCCTGATAAAATCTTGTATAAAGTGATTGCAGGTAAATATTATACAGAGCAAGAAGCTCGCGATTTTATAGCCAAGTTGGCTACAGTCGGCATCAACTCCTTTATTAAAACCATAGAATAATGAATAGCGACCTTAGTATAATCCATATCAAACGGTTATGGGGTTGCTATACGGAAGCTGTCAATTCGCCTATTGTGGGCAAATCACTGGATGTGCTGCCCTATTTGGAGGATGCATATATCCATATCCGCGACGGTATCATTGTCGAAGTAGGTGAGATGCGTAGTTTTAAGGAATTTCCACAAAGCAAGCTCGTAGATGCCGGCGGTGGAGATATTTTGCCGGCATGGTGTGATAGTCATACACATTTGGTACATGCCACCAGCCGTGAAAAAGAATTTGAGATGAGGCTACATGGGCGTACCTATGAGGAAATTGCTGCAGCAGGTGGTGGTATCCTTAATTCAGCGGATAAGCTACGTTCCTTGGATGAAGAAGAATTGTTTGATGTGAGCTACCGACGATTTCAATCTGTCCAGAGAATGGGCACAGGCGCCATAGAAATAAAAAGCGGTTATGGGCTTGATTTTGACAGTGAAATGAAAATGCTACGCGTCATTAGACGTCTGAAAGAAAAAAATGAAATTCCCGTAAAAGCTACTTTTCTTGGTGCACATGCCTTCCCACGGGAGTTTGCCCACAATCATGATGGATACATAGATTTGATTATTGATAAAATGCTGCCGTATATTGAAGATCATGGGTTGGCGGATTATATAGATGCTTTTTGTGATAGAGGCTTCTTTACACCTGAGCAAACGGGTAGAATTATTGAGGCTGGAGCAAAACACGGGTTAAAAGCTAAAATCCATGCCAATGAACTAGCGGTGTCCGGTGGAGTTGAAGTTGGAGTTCAACATCATGCTGTGAGTGTCGATCACCTCGAAGAAATGGACGAGCACTCTATTACTGCTTTGTCTCAATCTGATACGATAGGTACTATGCTGCCCGGCTGTGCTTTCTTTCTTGGTATTCCTTATCCGAGAGCTCGCGATATGATTGGTGCAGGGGCCAAATTAGCATTGGCATCCGATTATAATCCGGGTACAGCCCCATCCGGTAATATGAATATGGTCGTGTCCTTAGCATGCATCCGGCTGAAGATGACACCCGAAGAAGCCATTAATGCAGCCACCATCAATGGTGCCTTTGCCATGGAATTACAGAACAAGGTGGGAAGCATAACCGTCGGTAAAGAAGCAAGTTTTATTCTTACAGAACCTATTCCGTCACTGGCCTATTTCCCTTATTCTTATGGAAATCATCCTATATTAAAGGTGTTTATAAGAGGGAAAGAAATTTAATACTTATTGTTTTTAATATAAAGTTATTCACTTTATCATTTTGACCACATCGGGACGTCCCTCATAATCAGCACTATACGGTTTTACAAAACCTTTACTGCTGAATTCGGGTTTAAGTTGTAAGTTTGTACAATTATGATGAAATGAATTGACATGCAAAAAGCTTCTTTGGTTTTTTGGTTTGTGGCGTGTTGGCTTGGACACAGCTTCACTGCTATGGCGCAGCAAAGGTGTGGTCAGGATTATATTGTGAAAACATCAATTGAGAAGATAAGCAATTACCAAAGCAAAGCCGCTGAAAATGAAACTCTCATAGCTTCCCTGACACAGAAGGATGATATAGGATTACGTAATGTACTGTACATTCCTGTTGTAGTGCATGTTGTATATTACAATATTGATGAGAAAATCTCCGAGGCCAAGGTTAAGTCTCAGATAGAAGTGCTCAATGCTGATTTTGCTCATCTTATTATTCCCGGAACGATTCCGGAAGAATTTGCACAATCTTATCAAGATGTAGGCATACGATTTTGCTTAGCAGATAAAGATCCGGATGGTAATCAAACCTCCGGCATCACTTATAATGAGACTACCTATTCCAATATCGGATTAAAGACAGATGCACAAGGACGTAAGCGGATTCATCATACGCATCTGGGTGGAGCTGACGCCTGGCCTACAGATCGATATCTCAATATTTGGGTATGTCGAGTGGATGAATATCTTGGTTATGCTACAGGTCCTGACAATATCTTATTACCGGAAGAAGATGGAGTCGTAATCAACTTTGCCAACTTTGGAAATATAGAGCCTATCGACCCCAATGGAAGGTACAATATGGGGCGTACAACAACCCACGAAGTCGGTCATTACTTTGGCTTGCTTCACCTATGGGGAAAGAATGCTAGCGGGTGTGGTGACGATCTCGTCGAAGATACTCCTTTACAGGGTAATCCACATTATGGCTGTCCGACGTATCCTCAGATATCGTGTATGACATCCAATATGTATATGAATTTTATGGATTATGCGGATGATGCCTGTATGTATTTTTTTACAAAAGGGCAAGGAGCACGGATGCGAGCTGTTTTAGAAAACTTTCGAAAAGGATTATTGAATCAAAATACTCAATGTAGTTCGGATTCGGTGTCAAAACGCTCACTTAAAGATAGAATAAAACTCAAGAATACCTTGGTAAATGGGGAGATAACACTCATCCAAAGTGATGGATTAAATGAGGTTTTGCATATAGAATTATTTGATGAATCAGGAAGATTAATAAAAAAATATACTAAAATTGCCCAAAGTGAGTTTAATTTACAGTATAATCGTGTCATTGCACCAGGGATGTATTTTTTACGAATTAAATCGGCGCATGATCAGACTACATTAAAACTATTTATTTATGAATAAATATTTCTTTTCTTATCGCAATTTAGGGATACTTTTGATGCTCTCTGTTGTCCTAATAGCTTGTAAGACAACTGTTAAAACAGCTGACACCGCAAAAGCCGATAAGCCGGCTGTACATAAATACTTTACGATTGACAACGGTCCTTGCTATGGACGATGTGCTGTATATGAAATTTCTTTTCTAAGTGACTCGACCATCAGGATGAATGGCAAAAGCTATGTCAATTACCAAGGTCATTATTTTAAAAAGTTGACTCCAAGTCAGTTTGATACATTGTTAGATCTGTATCATGCGGTTAAGTTGGATACATTTGGACATACTTATACCAACAACATAGTTGACCTTTCGGCTGTTACATATTATTTCTTTGATGAATATAATGGGGTGACTAAAAAGATATTTACACAAGGTGTATATCCGCAACCACTTTCGGATCTTTCCTCTGCCATGCGACTTTATATCAGTAAATTAGGGTGGGAGCCCGATAGTCAAGCAGAAACAGTCAATCCGGATGAACTCATTATTCAAGTCAATGAAGGCAAAAAAATACAGGATATCATTGATGATAATTGGCGGTACAAACTATTTGTTAAGCAAGAGCTTTCAAAAACCGGAATTTATTTAGTCGGCTTTGATAAATCGACCATTGAACAAGGTCAACTAATCAATGTCCTCAAGCGTCATGAAGGCGTAATGCTTGTGCAAAAGAATAACAGACTGGATCTGAGAAGCAGGTAATTAGAGTGGTTGCATTCTTGGTATGAATTGATGTTCCAATATATCTCAATCGTAATGAGTGGAATTATTTTGGGGATTCACTTTTTCTTGCATAAAATGATTGAAGGATTCACTTTGATTTATTAATAATTCAGGAACATCGAAGCCGTTAGTACGAATAAACTTAAAGTAATCTTCTCTACTGACAGGGTAAGCACCAAGGCTTTCCAAGTGATTGCTGTGCATTTGACAATCTATCAAGACAATTCCTTTCTTTGCCAGAAACTCACACGCCAGAATGAATGCGTATTTACTGGTGTTGGAAACTTCGGAAAACATACTTTCACCTGAAAAAATTTTGCCGGTAATGACACCATATAGGCCGCCGATAAGTTCACCTGTTGAATTCCACACTTCAAAGCTGTGCCCTCGACCATTGGTATAAAATTCTGTATAAATATCTATGTATTCGGTTGTTATCCATGAAGGCTCCTTGTCTTTACGAAACTTACTTTCGGCACATCTTTTCATAACAGTTTGGAATGCGGTGTCACAGGTTACACGCCAGGGCAGCTCTTTCATGATTTTTCGCATGGATTTACTGATGTTGATGTTTGTTGGATTAAGCACCCATCGTGGATCAGGGCTCCACCAAAGTATTGGGTCAGTAGGATTATTCAATGGAAAAATACCAAATCGGTAAGCAGTCACCAGATCATCATAGATGAGATACTCGGAAACTCCTAAAAGTCCATCAATATTTGCCTTTAGTGGGTGAAAAAATACCTGATCTTCAACTAAATAAATGAAATTATCCTGAGAAGGCATGTTTTTAGATCATTCAATCACAACAGATAGTCCCTTATCTGTTAATGCCTCTTTCAATGGCTTTAAGATATAATAGGATCCGACCTTGACGGAAGCTTTGCCGGTGAAGTGAATGATATAAGCTAATTGCTCTGCTTGTTCAAAAGTATGTTTGAGTATTTCCGTAAAACAATTGATTACCCATTCAAATGTATTAAAATCATCATTATAAACGATAAGCTCCTTTTGGTCTATGGTTGTGGTTTCGGCTAATAAAACATCTTCTTCTGAATCGAAGGAGGAAAAAGTTGAATAATTCATAAGATGTCTAATTTTGAATCATTAATAACCTAAATAGGGTTTTATAAAAAATGCAAAGTAAATCAATTTTGAGATAATTTCCATTTTTTTAAATCAAAAAATCAAATGTTTTTATTTATCTCAAATACATAATTAACTAAAATATTGACATTAAAGAAAAGGAAGGTAAATTTTAGCTCATGTGGATAAAAATATTCTCAAAAGGGTATTGATTTATTCTATGGATTTTCAGCAACTTGTGATTTAATTCGGTGTAAAGTAATTGTTTTTATATAGTGGCAAGATTGAACAATGTAAAAAAAATAAATAAAACTAGTTTATTGTTCGATAAAACAAATTAAAATGAAAACCAAATTTAAAAGTCTATTAATTTTCAAATTTCAACAGCGGTTTACCTTCGATGCGGATTGCGATAAATATTTAAGAGAAATATATTATAGCAAGAGCATGACCTAAATGCGAGAATATAAATAGTGTAAAGACACATACGGCATATACAAGGCAGCAAACCTATTGTATGCTCAAATGGAAGGAAATGCCTGCAATGAAGAGTAGCTTGCAAAGTTTGATGGTAGGTGAGGTTGATGTAGATGGAACATTTGCCGGGGATTAAGATGATACTCCAAAAGCCAATAATGAAGGGAGGCAAAAATCAGTAGGTAAGGCTACTGAAAATTCAGGATTAAGTGTTTTCGGGATGTATGTATGGTGATTAATTCAGTAAGTCACAAAAATTTGAACACAGGCCATTTATATTCCATACACAAAATTCTGGATTAACTCAATGGTTATACAAATCCATACCCATATAGAATGTATATGTCATAAATGACTAATTCAATAACAGAAATTAAAATAAATATTATTAACTACAATTTAAAAATTTGAAACATGAAGTGGTATTTGAAATGTTTGCACCAATATGCTGATTTTAGTGGAAGGGCAAGAAGACGTGAATATTGGACGTTTGTACTGATTAATTTAATTATCAGTATACTTATTATTGGTTTTGAGAATATCATTGGGATGGCTATACCAGAAATAGGATATGGCCCATTGACGCCACTTTACTCATTATTTGTACTCATACCTTCATTAGCTGTAGTCGTCCGGAGATTACATGATGTAGGTAAAAGTGGGTGGATGTTTTTGATATTGTTAATTCCAATAGTTGGTTTTATTTGGATTTTGGTATTATTGCTCACTGATAGTCAGCAAGAAAGTAATAATTGGGGAGATAATCCAAAGCTGGAAGAATGGATATAATGGATGTTTTTCAGGCTGTTTTTTTCAACCTGATTTGGATACTTTAGATTAATCACAAAGCCGTGAAGAATTTAGGTGATTTTTTTAAAAAAGGTAGATAATTATTTGATTATCTGCCTTTTTTATGCCTACTTTGTATTTTCTAAATAGGTAATCGTATGACAAAGAAATCAATTCTTCCTCAGTGGACTCTTGATCACAAGAAACCTTGAATTTATCTCAGACTATTAAGCAGTAGATATTATCTCTATGGAGTTAACTGTAGTTATTGGATGCGATTTACCATTACAATAGGTAATATGTATTCAATTCCAACTAAGCAAGATGATAAGCTAACCTTTCCTGAACCTTTATAATTCTTGATGTATGATTAGATATTTCGCCGTTTTATTGATACTTGTAATCCTTAGGTCAACCCTATCCGGTCAGGGTTTCTTTTTCGATTATCCGAACATCAAAGAATATAATACGAATCATGATATTCCTTTTAATTGCAGAATTAATACTGAGGAAATAATTTATATTTTGAATCGTAGAGATCTGAAAAATGGTCCGGATGAAGATTGTGGAACATATATTATTCAGCGCAAGAATAATGGTGAAATTATTTCTAAAATTGATTTAAGTAATGATACACTCAAAGGCCTTTGTGCTTATGGAAATAAAATTGGAGACAAGATCCAAACATTTTGTTTTGCTAAGTCTTCAAACGATATTTATTTAATCTATAGGTTGTTTAATGATCGTTTGGAAGTTGAAGATTATCATATTAGCTATGTTAATACGTATAATTTAGAAATGTATTATAGTTTGAATGTATATTTGGAACAATTTAGAGCAACAGATGCTAACCAACACTATTTAGTTTTAACATATATTAATTTTATAAATAATAGTGCAGTCAGTGAGTCAGTAGGTATGGTATTTGACAATCTTGGACATTTTGTGTCATTCAAGAAACTTGCAAAATCACTAAATTCATTTGAAACTGACGCATTACTGTATAATACATTTACGAAAAATTTAGAATATATATTGAAGGATTATCGCAAGATTGTTTTCGATACTAATTTTAATTTTATAAAAGAAATTGATATTGGTACTTACTTCCCAACTAAAAATGACACTATGTTTTCTATATGGAATAGTATATTACAACATGAAAACAAAATAATACGATTCGGAAAAACTCAATTAAGCTATAACATAGATTCTGAAACAAGTTTTTATAGTATATCAGGACGGGGATTGTCAGAAATTGATAATAACATGAAAGTCTCCGGTAAAATAGCAATGTCGCAGTTTGCAATGTCAACAGAATCTGATGGAGTGGCTCGTTTTTCAAATAGCATATTTTTCAGGAATAATCATTATTATACAATATTTGAATTTCAAGAAGGAAGCTTACCTTTGCCTAGTCCTAATACTTTCTATATAACAAAGTTTGACACATTGTATAATATTGTGGAGGAAACTTATTTTGTAGTAAATGGAGAATATAGGTTTTTTGTAGAATGGGTTGATTTTTCCGACGATCTTCTGTTCACTATTTCTGGATTCTACTATGAAACTGATACAGATGATGGAGAAGTAACAGGAGGCGGTTATCTACTTGGACTTAATTATGACGGTAGTCAACCTTCATTAAAGATTGATCAAAGTTTTTTACAAGCTGTTATTAAAGTTCAAGGGAATCCAACTTCTGACTATCTAGTTTTATCAGGAGAAGTATCTAAAAAGATAAATTATGATGTAAAAATATTCGACATCAATGGTAAACTCTTAAAAGTTGTTAAAAATTGGAATGGTGATACATTGTCAATCCCTGTGCATGAATACAATCCTGGAACTTATATTTATCAAGTTTTGCAACAAAATAAGTCATTTATAAGTGGGAAGTTTATAAAGATATGAGTAGGACTGTTGTGGACATAGAATAGAGCCTAATATACTAAAATGACTTGAAATTGACCATTTACTATTCTTGCCCCCTATTGGGATGTAGGGGTAAACAGGAATTTTAAATGGTCAAATTGTTTTCCGATTAGTATAACGAAATGTCATTTGAAGTTTTCATCAAGTAGGTGTCCATTTTCTCTTAGTTTTTCTCCTGCAATTGTGGCTCACTTTGCCCGGAATTACTCAATAAAATCATCTTCGTCAAAAATCCTGTCTTTAAACTCATCTATGTCCCTTCTATCTCGCTTAGTAGGCCTGCCACTTCCTCTATCTCTTACTTCTGTCGGTGCTTTGCCTACAAACCACTGTTCAAACTTATTTAACTCGGCCTCTGGCGTGATGTTGTCATAGCAAGTGATTGCAATTGGGGCACTGACACGCTTGCCAATGATAGCTTTTACAATGAGCTCATAGTTGATGTGCTCTTTCTTGCAGGTGACTTTGTCCCCTAATTTAACAAGTGACGAGGCCTTAGCTGCGATGTCATTGATTTTTACTTTACCTCCCGTACAGGCATCGGAAGCGATACTTCGAGATTTGAAAAATCTAATGGACCACAGCCATTTGTCAATTCGGATTTTCTCGTCAGTTGCCATCTATTGGGGATTATTGTCAATAATTAAATTGTTTTTATCTAAAATAGGCAGCTTCATGTTGAGTTTGGTAAGCTCCTTGACCATGATGTCTGCTATGACATAGTTGCGATACCATCTATCATCCACGGGGACAATATGCCATGGTATGGCACTGTTATTGATGGCGTATTCGTATGCATCCATGTATTCATTCCACAACTTGCGCTCTTCCCAGTCTCCGGGGTTGTGTTTCCAGTTTTTAGCAGGATTTTCTATCCTTTCCTTGAGTTGTTTTAGTTGATATCCCTTGCTGATGTGAAAATAAAATTTCAAGACAAGCGTATTGTTGTCAAAGTGGAGTAATTCTTCAAAGGCATTGATAGCTGCCATGCGTTTCTGTACCCGATCTTCATCAATCCAGTGATGGACACGTTGAATAAGAATGTCCTCGTAATGGGAGCGATTAAATATCTGGATAAATCCCTTTTCGGGAGCATTGGAATGGATGCGCCACAGGAAATCGTGATTCATTTCTTCTTCACTGGGCTTTTTAAATGCTTCTAAGCGAATGCCTTGTGGGCTGCAACCGGAGAATACGTGTTTGGTTGCTCCATCCTTTCCGCTACCGTCAATACCTTGAAAAATGACCAGCACAGAATGCTTCTTTTCTGCATATATTACATGCTGAAGATGGCCTATTTGGTCAAATAATTCTTTGGACTCTTCTACAATCTTTCCTTTTTTAAGCTCTTTTGGCGCTTTTGTAGAAATCTTGGACAACTTTATTCCTTTAGGCATAGTAAAGAATTTTTACTAAAATTATAATAATAATTGCCAAAGGTAAAAGGAATCACAAGAAAATGGAACATTTATGCCAATTGGTTGTTCAAAAAATTCATTGTTCTAACGGTTTTTTTAGTACCTTTCCCCTTAGAAAGTTTTTACTTTGATGGAAGAATATCACAATCCAAAATTAGTTGTTCAATCCGGTCGGGTCAGATCGGGAAAGATAACATGGCGAAGCCCTTCTAATATAGCATTGATCAAATATTGGGGCAAATATGGGCAACAGATGCCATGTAATCCTTCATTGAGCTTTACACTGGATGCTGCATATACAGAGACAACGCTCGAATATGGGCCTAAAATGAGCGACAAACCGGGCGTTTCAGTGGATTTTTTGTTTCATAATGAACAAAACAAAGCTTTCGGGGCCAAAATAGAACGATATTTGACATCACTATTGCCCATTTACCCATTTTTAAGCCAGATAGAGCTCACCATTTTTTCCAGCAATAGTTTTCCACACTCAGCAGGAATAGCTTCGTCAGCGTCAGCTATGAGCGCTTTGGCGTTGTGTTTGTGTACGTTGGAGGATGAACTGTTTGGGACACTTTCCAACGATGAAGAGTTTGAAAAAAAGGCTTCCTACCTTGCACGTCTTGGCTCAGGAAGTGCCTGCCGGTCAATTTTTTCTAAAGCAGCACTTTGGGGCGAAACAATAGGAATTCCCAACTCTTCCAACTTATACGCCATAGGATGGGGGCACCACCTTCATCCGGTATTTTCAAGTTTCCATGACGACATTCTGATTATTAGTAAAGAGGAGAAAAGTGTGTCCTCCACAGTAGGTCACAGCCTGATGGATAATAATCCGTATGCCGAGACACGTTATATGACCGTAGATACAAGGATGAGGAAATTGATATCCATCTTGAAATCAGGAGATGTAGAAGGATTTGGTGCATTGGTAGAACAAGAGGCGTATAGTTTACATGGATTGATGATGCTTTCCGAGCCGCCATACTTGTTGATAAAGCCCAATACGGTAGCCGCTATCGAACAGTTAACTACTTGGAGGCAAAGCCAAAAAGTGCCGCTTTATTTTACATTAGATGCCGGACCAAACCTGCATTTACTGTATCCGGATGAGTATGCCGCAAAGGTTCAGTCTTTTATACATAATGAATTATTAAAATATTGTGCCGGCGGTGAATATATTCCCGATAAAGTGGGGGAAGGACCAAGACAACTATAAAATTGAAATAACATGAACCTGATCTCGGAAATCCTATTCTATCCTATAGACAATGAAAATCGAATTTCATGGTAGTGGATATAATTTTAGTTTTATTGATTTCGCTTGCATTTTATGTAGGCTATATAAATGGGGTATTGGGTGTGGTGCTCAAGATTTTGCTGGTAATTGGCGCAATTTTACTTGCTTTGAAGCTTTTTCCTATCGTTTTCTTATTTATGGAGAATACATTCACCAACATTACACTTGTATATTTTATTTTAGGATTTTTGCTTGTTCTTGCGATCGACTTCTTTATTTACAGATTTCTGTCCCGCAAAATAGAAGGGTGGGTGAAGGCTAATTCTATGAAATTGATAACCAAAATATCAGGTGGGTTGATGCTTTCTTTTTTTATTTTAATTTTGGTGAGCTTTGTTTCGGGGCGATTGATGGGAATGAAGATTATCAACAAAGCGACCTTCGAAAATTCTGCTATTTTCCCTGCAGTGGAAAAAATCGATTATGGCTTTACCACTTTATTGGACAAAACAAAAGATGTTTTTAATAAATCTTTTGAAAATAATATCAAAACCATCAACGATATAGATCACCGTCAAAAGTCGGATTCAACCCAAAGCCAGCATTAGGCAAATGCGAAATCGATTTACGACCCGTTTATCGGGATATTCCTCATAAACAGGACTCTTCGGCTTTTGAAACCATCAATTGCTGTACTCGCGTCAAATGGAGGATTAGAACGTAGTTATTTGAAATAAATGGTATCGTGTGTCATGACAAAGCCGGTAAAAATTCCAATCGGATGAGTAGGTCCGGTGACGTTAGAGACGATCTGGCCGGGTTGACCGAATGGGTTTCCGTTGGCAGCGTTGGCATTGCTTCTACTTTGGAAAAACAAATGATAGTCTTTTGTAATATGGCTTAGAGATATGATCATTGTATCGCCCACCACAGATTGTTTGTCTTTTCTTTCATAAAATGCTCCAAATGCTACCTCTTCCGTGTCATTTATCTTATCGTCAAGCGTAAAGTTTTGCATAGGGAAGCTATCCAATGAAGCAACGTGTATCATGCGGCGATAATAGTCTTCGGTACTTCGATTATCTCGGTGATAAGCAAAGATAATAGCCCTAAGTTTTTGTGCATTTGCGTATTCAACTCTTACGCTGTCCAACTTGACAGGATAAGGAATTCCGGTTGTAGCTTGAATGAAGCTTCCATTTGAAAGTTGAATAAGAAGGTTAAATTCACCGGAATAATCTTCAGGTACGATGACCGGGCTGGAATAATTAGAGATAAATCCTGATGTAGGATTCAATTCCAATTGCTCTTTCAGATGAATGGTGTCATTGCCATGGATTATCATGACTTTGGCTCCGGGCTCTAATATCGATAATAGATAGGCCGATGGGTCACTACCTGTTAGTGGATCAAAGAAACTATTGCTATGCGTGAGTAAAAGTTCATAGCGTTGACCCGGAATTAAGTAGCATTCGACAACCGGTTGGTCTGTATATTCAGGCAAATTGATATCGACTTCTTTGCTTAGATTGCAAGACGTTGCTATTGCTGACAAGAAAAGTATAAGACTTAGATATTTCATTTTGTTTATGATTAAAAGGTGAAATTCCAGGATAGAGACGGTAGAATGGGAAAAAGTGATATTTGACGTGCATTGATTTTTTGTGGAATCTTTACTGTTATACCATCTTGAATTAAGGTTTTATATTCCGTCTCAAGTGTGATGAAATATGGGTTACGGCGGTTATAAGCGTTGTAAATGCTCAGATTTAGGTTGCTCTCGCCCCATCTTGGAAACATGTTATAGATAATACTTATATCGCCACGATGGTAATCGGGCAATCGGAAAGTGTTGCGGTCGCCATATATTGGTGTCACAGGGGTAAAGGTGCCCCCTTTAGTATCTTGAAATACGGCTCTACCACCGGGGAGCCAGGCAAGGTCGCCAGACCCAAAGACCCATGTTGCCGAAACAATCCATCTTCGATTAAATTTATAGGAACCTACGACTTTGATATCGTGGCGACGGTCGTATTTAGGTGAAAAATAGCGTCCGTTCATGATTCCGTCAAAGCTTCCTCTACGCACAAAGGCAAGTGTGTAGGCGATCCAGCCTGTAAACTTACCGGATTCCTTTTCCAAGCTGATTTCTGTCCCATAAGCATATCCTCGACCAAACTCAAATTCCTGCTCTATATTGTCATTGAGAAAGAGATTGGCGCCATCCCTAAAGTCCACCTGATTTTTTAACCATTTGTAATAGTATTCATTGGTTATCAGGAAGCCGGGAGCGATGAGATAGCTTACTCCGGCGGATAACTGGTCAGAACGCTGTGGATGGACTATCGAAGTAGATGGATACCAAACATCAGTAGGTAAAGAAACACCCGAATTAGAAACGAGATGAACGTATTGCTTCATGCGTGCATATCCTGCCTTTATAGACCATTTATCTTGAATATTGTAAGCCATAGCAAGCCTTGGCTCCAGACCGATATCAAAAAAATGTTGCTGAGACCAAGCGGAAATACGGATGCCGGCATTGATTTTTAATTCCTTTGAAAGGTCTATTTCATCTGATGCATACCAGCCAAATTCATTGCCGGTGCGGTCAATACCACTGCTAAAGGATACCGATCCATCATCTGAGCCCGCTTTAAGTCTGCCTACGGTAAAATTGTACCGAGTGGCAGAAAGCCCTGTTTTGATGGAATGCTTGTTATTTAGACGGTAATCAAAGTCTGTTTTCAATGTATAATTTCTGATTTTACTGCCGAGTGAAAAGTTGAAACCACTGATTTGATTTGAAATGTTGTAGTTGTAATCAGCATAAATAAAGGAAGTATTGGCAAATAATTTTTGTGAAAAGACATGATTCCATCGGCCCGTAAGTGTGGCATTACCCCATGAAAACCCGATGTTTAGAACACTGTCCTTCAAGGAAAAGTTATCACTACCGAAATATCCACTTAGATAGAGCCTGTCTTTGTCCCCCAATTTACTATTGATTTTGGCATTGAGGTCGTAAAAGTTGTAGCCGGGGATTTTATTCCAAGTTGGATCATTACTTTTCGCCTTATTGATGGCATTGGTGATGAGGTCAACATAGGTGCGGCGACCGGAAACTATAAAACTTGTGTTGTCCTTAATAATTGGACCTTCTACGGTGAGGCGTGATGTAATGAGGCCTATTCCGCCTGTTCCGCTGAATTTTTGATTATTGCCATCTTTCATGCGCACGTCGATGACAGATGAAAGCCGACCGCCATATTGTGAGGGGAAGCCACCTTTGTACATTCTAACATCTTTGATGGCATCTGCATTAAAGGTCGAAAAAAATCCGAAAAGGTGATTGGCGTTAAATACTGTGGCTTCATCTAAAAGGATGAGATTCTGATCAGCTGCACCGCCTCTGACATAAAGCCCACTGCTGCCTTCGGATCCTGATGATACGCCTGCCTTGAGTTGCAAGGTTTTGATGATATCCACTTCGCCAAAGAGGGCAGGTAAAACTTTACTTGTTTTGGCGGAGATTTGTTCTATGCTCATTTGTGTACCTTGAAGTCTTTCCTTGAGTTGATCGGCTGTGATGACGACTTCTTGCAAGTTGACACTTGTCGTGGATAGTTTGATGTCATATTTGAGGTTTTGACGTGCCGGCAATTTGATGGAATAATGTTGCATACCGATATAGTCAGCAGACAAGGTGACAGAATCTTGAATAGGAAGGCTGATGGAATAGAATCCATATTCGTTGGATACAGTGGCAATATCTATGTCTGGAATCATTACTTTGACTCCGATTAATGTTTCACCTGTCTCTCGATCCATGACGATACCATGAAAGGTTATCTTGGGGCTTTGAGCCCAAGCACCGGTGGTAAGGATATTGACGAGACAAATACAGATATAGAATGTGTACTTCATTGGGATTTTTTGTATTAAATGTTATCCATGAATAAAAAAAGTGATAAAAAATACAAAGGTATGCATCCAAAACAAATTTGAAAAATTATAATATCAGCTTTCGCAAACATAGAAATTTGTATTATAAATCAATAAATACAGCAGTTTCAAAGGATATATTAAGAATATATGTTATGGTATCGTTTTTGCAAGGTATTAGATATGCATCGTGCTCTTTTTGAAAAAAATATTGGACGATGCATAAACCGAAATATTACATGAGACCTATTACTAAAGAAGTACAAGATTTTTTAAAAGAAGCATTGAAAGATGTGCGACTTTGGGCTATATTGGTCATTTTAATTGCAATATGGGTCTTTATTATGCAGTCGCCAGTTTAGAATGTAACTGTTTCTTTTTTTTGGAAAATAAATTTTAAAAGGTACTTTATTACAAAAAAAGCCTTGTAAACTGCCCTAAGCGGGTAGATTATGAGGCTTTTTCAATTGAACCCGAATTCCTCTTAAAGACAATATTTTTGCCTCTAATATGAATTTGGGTTAAATCGACCATTTAATTAAAGTTGAACCCCACGTAAATCCACCACCAAAGGCAGTCAGAATGATGTTGTCGCCTTTGTGTAGCTTATCTTTCCATTCCCATAGACACAGCGGTATGGTGCCGGAAGTAGTATTGCCATATTTCTCAATATTAATCATTACCTTATCCAAAGGAAAATCTAATTGCTCTGCAACAGAATTGATGATGCGCATATTGGCTTGATGTGGCACTACCCATGCTATATCGTCTTTAGAGAGATTGTTTCGTCTCATTACTTCTGCTACTGTACTTGCCATGCCTTGTACTGCATGTTTAAAGACGTGCTTTCCTTCCTGATAGACATAGTGTTCACGCGCATCCACTGTTTCATGTGAAGGTGGTTTTACTGAGCCTCCGGCCTTCATGTGTAAGACATGTCTTCCGGCGCCATCTCCTTTCAATAGGGAATCCATTAAGCCGGTACCATCTTCGGTGGGTTCTAGCATGACAGCTCCGGCACCATCACCAAAAATGATGCATGTTGCCCTATCAGTATAATCGGTGATAGAGGACATTAGGTCGGCACCTACCACAATGACTTTTTTGTAACTTCCGGCCATAATAAATTGTGCCCCGGTGGTCAAGGCGAATAAAAACCCACTGCATGCTGCATTGACATCAAAGCCAAAGGCATTTTTTAGTCCTGCTTTGTCGCACAATATATTGGCAGTATCCGGAAAAATAAAGTCGGCTGTTACGGTAGCAAAGATAACCAATTCGACCTCTTCCGGTTTTGTGTTGGTGCTTTCCAATAATCTTAATACGGCAGGCAGGGCAAGGTCGCTGACCCCTTTGCCGGGACTGTTGAATATCCTCCTTTCCTTAATACCCGTTCTGGTCCTAATCCACTCATCATTGGTATCGACCATTTTTTCAAGGTCAGCATTGGAGAGAATCGTTTCCGGTACATATCCTTCAACTCCCGTTATTCCTGCTTTTATCATATTTCGTATTAATTATGGTGCGAAATTATAAACTTTTGAAGATATTTAACTAAAATCTATACAAATCCTTCTTTCAATAAATCATGGATGTGTATGACGCCTATATAATGTTGTCCTTCCATGACCAATAATTGGGTGATATTGAGGTTTTTAAGTAAATGAAGCGCATTGATTGCCAGTTCACCGCCCTGAATGGTTTTGGGAGAATGCGTCATAATATCCTTGGCTTGCAAGGCTGATAGATCCATTTCTTTTTCAAGCATCCGCCTCAGGTCACCATCGGTAATGACACCCATAACGGTCTCTCCTTCCTTAACTGCTGTTACGCCGAGGCGACCTGAAGATATCGCTACGATAATGTCTTTGATGCCGGCATTGATATTGACCCAAGGTTGATTGTTGTATCTACATATATCTTTGACGCAAGTATAAAGTTGCTTGCCGAGATTGCCACCCGGATGATATCGGGCAAAGTCCCTATCAGTAAAGCCTCTTTCCGTCAAAAGAGCTATTGCCAATGCATCACCCATAGCCATCTGAGCGGTAGTGCTTGATGTAGGAGCAAGATTATTGGGGTCAGCTTCTTTCTCAACAGGAAGAAACAAGGTAATATCAGCTTCGTAGGCAAGTACGGAGTTTTTGTTGGAAACCATTCCAATAACTTTGTTGCCCATCGACTTGAGATATGGCGTAAGGACCTTGATTTCCGGAGAATCACCACTTTTGGAAAGGACAAGGACAATATCTTCCTTTTGGATAATGCCGAGGTCGCCATGTATCGCATCGGCAGCGTGCATGAAAATGGCAGGACATCCGGTTGAATTGAATGTAGCAACGATTTTTTGTGCGATAATAGCGCTTTTACCTATTCCCGTAACGATGAGCCTTCCCTTACTATCATGAATCAAGGAAACAGCTTTGCCAAAACTATCGTCAATATTGGCTTTGACAGACTCAAGGCATTTTATTTCAATGTCAAAAACCTGCTTTGCTCTTTCTACTACTTTACTTAATTCATCCATACGGTATCAGATACTATTGCAGCACAAATATAGGTATAGGATTTGTGTTTATTGACAAATATTATTTTCTCATTTGGATATTAAACACATGGTAATTCTAAAATATGATAACTTATTAAAAAGGTAAACATGGTATTAAGTCAATACTTTTTGTCTCTTTCCAATAAAAAATTCAACCGTTTTGCTCTTTTCTAAGAAATGGCATTAAATAGTAAGAAGAGCAGGAATCCCATTAAAATACTGACGGGTAAGGTTAAAATCCACGCTAAGGCTATATTGACCATCGTTTTCTTTTGTAGATTCTTCACACCGCCTGAGGCGACCATACTTCCCGCTATTCCTGAAGATAGGACATGAGTTGTACTTACCGGTAGGTGGAAGAAAGTGGAAAGTCCGATGGTAGAAGCTGCTATCAATTCAGCAGTTGCTCCTTCGGCATAGGTTAGATGCGTTTTTCCTATTTTTTCACCGATAGTTACGACGATTCGCTTCCAGCCTATCATCGTTCCTAATCCAAGAGACAACGCTATCATGATGATAACCCACATAGGTGCAAAGTCGGTAAAATTAGTCAGTACACTTACTTCGTGCTTTAAAATTCGTTTATCGCTGCTGTTTTTGAAAATTTCGGGATCATCTACATACTTGGTAATGCTCTTGGAAAGTGATTCAATTCTCTTTCGGATTTGGAATTTTTTTGTCTTTTCTTCTGAATGAAAGTTGTTGGTGATATCTGATTTTAATTCTTTGATAATTAGAATATTTTTATTGAGTTCTTTTTCTAATATGTTATCTGGAGCGGCCGCAACAAGGACGGTTTCGATTTTTTGGAGTGAGGAGATGGCTTTTTGTGGCTCAAAGTGTTCATTTAAGGCATAATGCGAAGGTATAAATGCCATAAGGACTACCATCATGAGGCCAACACCTTTCTGCCCATCGTTGCTACCGTGAAAAAAGCTTACCAATGTGCATGTTGTAATCAAGATTGCTCTAACGCCCTTGGGTGGAGTATCTCCGGGCTCGGGACTTTTGAAGAGTGGCTTCATCTTGAGTATTTTTTTGAGAATAAACATAAAAATAATGGCAAATGTAAATCCAAAGGCAGGGGACAATAATAATGCTGCGCCAATATCCTCAGCCTTAGACCAGTTGACCCCATTGCTTGGATACATCAGCGCAAATCCTAATCCGGCGCCTAATATCGAGCCGATGAGGGTATGTGAGCTGCTGCTAGGAATACCGATATACCAAGTTCCAAAATTCCAAATGATGGCAGAGAAGCATATAGCTAACACAATAGAAATGTTGACATGGAGGGACTGATCTAATAAGTCATTCAAGGGTAAAAGCTTGACGATGCTCATAGCTACACCAACACCACCCAGCAATACGCCTAAAAAGTTCATCGTTCCGGACCACAATACGGCCTGAATGGGTTTTAATGCATGCGTGTATATCACTGTTGCCACTGCATTGGCTGTATCGTGAAATCCATTGATAAATTCAAAGATGCAGATGGAAACGATACACAATACGATGAGTGCTGCCGGTAGAATAGGGAGTTCCTGAATGTAATTTATTATCATGGTGCAAAGGTATTATTCCAATATTAAGGAAATGTTATTTTTTGTTGATTTGATTATTTTTTTCTTTTTCCCACCTCAATACAAGAGGTAGATACATTTCATAGCTATATATGCCTTCTTCTACACCCTGACTTTTTAGAAATAAATCATAAAAGTTGTCACGTAGTTGAGGAAATATATCCGGATATTGTTCCATTCTTTTTCTTATACTTAGAATATCCTTTTTGACAAGGGGATTTATGAAGGAAGCTATTAGTTTTGTTGTTGTACTGTCTTCTTGGAAGCAAGCTGTTTTCAATGTCTTCCAAAAGGATAATTTGACAGAATATTGAGTACTGAGATCTTTGCTTTCACTTCCGGCTACGTAAGCGATGAAGTTGGCACTGGATTCACTTGCAACGCCATAGGAATGGGCGATTTCGTGTAATGAAGTATTGGGTATCTGAATGGGGTGAAGTCCGGGGTCTATTGTTGGTCTGGCAAGGACAAAGTTGTAAAAGCCGGCAGTGCCTATCCTCAACAATAGCCCGGTCGGCCGGATTTGCAATAAGTCTATGTTATGACGTGAAGAATAGTGATGTTTTTTGAGAATTGTAAAAATGGAATTTTGCCATTCTAATACTTTCTGATGGCTAAGGATACTATCTTCGGTAATTTTGTAAGTTTCTAATGAGTCTCTCAATAGGTTGAGTTCATTGGTGTGATGTTGAAAGGATTCGAGTAATTCAGATGGAGATATTTCGCGATTTTCTCCCAATATAAAGTCTTCGGGCGCAGGAGAAAGATAATTAAAGCCCCAGAGCCAGAAATATAAGGTGATTAGCCATAGGAATGGTTCAATTATAAATTTAAACCACCTAAACAGCGAGATGTGCGCATTTTGTACGCTTCTAAACTTGAAATATGTATAAAAAATAAAAATCCAACCTATGACAGTCCATTTGAGGCTACATAGATTTAAAAAGTCGCTGATAAATGGGAAAATCAGTGTGGTGTGAATGTTAAAAGCCCATTGAGGATTGAAAAAATAGAAGATATAACAAATGAATGTAAATGCAGTAAAAATGTATATACCAGAAGATAAATATTTTTTCATTTAAATAATTAAACCTTTTGTAATCCTGTATGTTCTTACAAAAATATTCAAAACAACATAAAAAACAATTTTTAAAATGGCATTCGAATTCACGGATAGTAATTTCCAAGAAAAAGCACTCGGTAATGACGGCTTGAAAGTCGTCGATTTTTGGGCAGAATGGTGTGGTCCTTGCAAAGCAATAGGTCCCATTATTGAAGATCTTTATAAGGAATATGAAGGCAAAGCAACAATAGGCAAACTCAATGTGGATGAGAATCCGGAAGTTTCCTTCAAGTATGGTATTCGCAGTATTCCGACTATTCTATTTATTAAAAATGGAGAAGTTGTAGAAAAACACGTCGGTGCAGCATCTCGTCAGGTTATTGCTTCTAAGATAGAAGCTAATATTTAATCGGTCTGATAGATAAAATATAGTCCTTTGCCTGACTTATGACGGGCAAAGGATTTTTTTATTGTATGAATTATATATAAGTTGGACTTGTATTATGTGGTGCAATTGTTGCAAATAAGTTGACGATACATCCACTGCTTTTTCCAATTTTATTCTGATTCACGATAATTTGCGAAGGTATTGGATGACTATTATCTATCGATTTCAAGAATATTTGTAGGTATCCTTTGAAAATTTTTATGAAATCGCTTGCTTTGCATATATTTTATAGTTTCTAACGTTCTGTATTTATGTCTTTCTTCGATACAATTGATTTAAAACAACATACCAATCTGGATCTCATAGCTCAAAAAGTTGTGGAAGGATTTATTATTGGTCTGCATAAAAGCCCATTTCACGGCTTCTCTGTCGAATTTGCAGAACATAGGCTGTATCAACCGGGAGAGAATATTCGCAATATCGACTGGAAAGTATATGCTCGTTCTGACAAATATTTTACTAAAAAATATGAGGAAGAAACTAATCTTAGGGCCAGAATAGTTATCGATGTTTCTTCCTCCATGTATTTTCCCGGTAAAGAGGTGTATAATGAGGTGAGAATGAATAAATTGCAATGGTCGTCGCTTGCGGCAGCTTCTCTGACATATTTGCTAAAAAGGCAAAGAGATGCATTTGGTCTTACATTGTTTGATGATAACATGATATATCATAGCGAAACCAAATCCAGCAGTGCTCATCAGAAACTGTTGTTTTCGCAATTAGACCCATATATATATAACCAATCGATCAACAAAAGTACCGCCGCTACTGATTCTCTCCACCTTATTGCTGACGCCATACACAAAAGGTCACTCGTCATTATTTTCAGTGACATGTTGGAAGACCCTGAGAAAATTGAGCCTATGATAGGTGCACTTCAACACCTCAAGCACAATAAACACGAAGTAATCCTGTTTCATGTCATGGATACTTCCAAAGAGCTGAATTTTGAATTTGAAAATCGGCCGTATGAATTTATTGACCTCGAATCGGGAACCAAATTGAGGTTGCAATCCAATGAAATTAAACAAGAGTATGCCACAAGGATGAATCAATATCTGGAAGAATTGCGGTTGAGAACCATGCAATATAAGATTGATTTTGTGTCGGTCGATATTCGTAAAGACTTCGATCAAGTGTTGCAATCCTATTTAGTAAAACGAGAGAAAATGCGTGTGTAACAAGGATATTAATTAACCCACAGACTTAACTGACATTATATTTGTTTTACTAATTGTAACTATTTTTTAGAAATGTTACAATCACACAACTTCAAAACGACCTTATTGAACCCGAATGGTCTGACCAATCTTTATACCTTCATCACCAAGGTTGTTGATTGACCTAAGTTGATCTACTGAAGTATTGTATTTTTTAGACAGATTGTATAGGGTATCTCCTTTTTCTACTTGATGATATTGCCATCGGGAAGAGGAAGAAGGACGTTGAGTTTGAGCTATACTGTCAGTGGAATTGGCATTTGTCTTATTTGTTAAGTTTCCACTATTGTTGAAGTGGTCTTGATCTTGGCGTATTGGTTTGGACGGTTGTTTAGGAAGTATATTGGGCTTCTCAGAGGTCAGAACCGGTTTTTTATTGAAAACTGACCATCCTCGGAGTGCCAATCGCTCACCAATAGCGGGTTGTTCACCTTTTTTTAGATTGTTTTTACGCATTAAGTAGCTTTCCTTAATGGCATACAACCTAGCGATGGATTCAATATTTTCACCTTGTTTTACATAGTGCCATTTGTCTTTACCGCGATAACTATTGCGCCTGGGTGACAGGAATATCGTTGAATGAGCTGCTATAGCGACCGATTTGGATTTGATGTCACGATTGTTTTTCATCAATGAATGTACCGGAACATCGTATTGTTGGCTAATTTCTTCCATAGTTGAACCGTCATTCACTTGCAATACCTTGACATCATTGATAGTAGTTAGCTTATTGATAGATCGACTGGTAGCGGATTTGTTGTCATAAGTTTGTGGTAATTGGGGATTTGCTGCATTGTCGTTGACGGCATAGTCGAAGACAGAAACTTGATCATATTGGTAGAGCCGGTAATCTTCGATGGTTTTGATCAAAATTGTAGCATATTTTGGATTGGTGGCGTAACCCGCCTTTTTTAAACCGTACGCCCATTCTTTGTAATCTCTCGGGTCAAGATTGAAGAGAAATCCATAACGATTTGCCTTGGCAGGATTGCGTAAAAAGTCCGAATGAGCCATATAGCTCTCTAATGGGTCAGTATATACCCGAAAACAACTCTTGGTCAATACGCCGGTGCTGTCATAATCATCGTCCTCTAAACTATATGTCTTGCCCGTCCAATCCTTACCACACTTGATACCAAAGTGATTGTTGGCATTGATGGCGAGCTCGCTCTTACCTATTCCTGACTCTAATACACCTTGTGCCAGCTTGATACTTGCCGGAATACCGGTTCTTTGCATCTCGCTGATGGCTATTTCTCTGTATGTATCAATATAATTAATAATTTCAATATTATCCTGACTCGATGCAATACCTGAAAAGAATAACAAAAAAATTGAAAGTAAATAGTTCTGATATTTTGTGAAAACAATCATCCTGAAATCGTTTATGAATCTAAAACGCATTTTTATGTCGAAAATTTGAAACCAATGTATAAATCTCCTTTTTACACCGTAGAGTATAATTTGTTTAAAAAAGTTTAATCAATTTGGTTGTAAAGGGCAAACATATAACATAATAATATAATATTAAAGAAAATTATAATATTTAACTAAAAATAATTTGGAAAGTTGCTTAGATGTTTTTTGACTATACGAAATTAGATGTTTGTCTCATTGAACAAAAAAAATTAAAAAATTGTATTTTAAAATAATAATTTTTACCTTTACACCCTAACCCAACAAATCACCTATGTCATCACGTGAATTAATAAGTTTCGATTGGGCGATGAAGCGCCTACTAAGAAACAAAGCCAATTTCGGTATCCTCAACGGATTTTTGACGGAATTAATCCAGGATGAAATCTCCGTACAACACATCCTTGAGTCAGAAAGCAATCGGGAGAATGAGCAGAACAAGTCCAATAGACTCGACCTGTTGTGTGTCAATCAAAAAGATGAGCTGATAGCCATTGAAATACAGTATTATGTAGAGCCTGATTATTTTCATAGATGTTTATTTGGAGTGTCAAAGATCATCACAGAATACTTGTCCAAGGGAGATCCTTACTCTCTAGTTAAAAAGGTGTATTCGATCAATATCTTATACTTCGACCTTGGAATGGGTATAGATTATGTGTATATCGGCAGAACAAACTTTGTAGGGATGCACCACAGCGACACTTTGATGTTGTCAGAGAAGCAGGTTAAAATGTTTGATAAAAAAGAGCCGAGTGGAATTTTTCCGGAATATTATTTGTTGAAAATTAATAAGTTTGACAATCTGGCAAAAAATACATTAGACGAATGGATATATTTTTTAAAGAATACAAAATTGCCGAAAAACTATAAGGCCAAAGGATTACAATTAGTGGATAATCAATTACGTTATGACAATATGGATGCAGCAACAAAAATAAAATACAAGAAATATCAAAAAGACTTATTGGTATCCAAAGACATGTTAGAAGACGCATGGGAAACCGGATTATTGGAAGGGGAAGCCAAAGGAAAAACACAAGGAAAGATTGAAGGAAAGATTGAAGGAAAGATTGAAATAGTCCTAAAGTGCCACTCTAAAGGGTTTGATATAATTACCATCTCAGGTATAACCGGTTTTTCGGAAGATGAAATTAAGAACATATTAAACAAGAATTAAATCCAATTTCCAGATTTTGGGTTTATCTAGACACAAAATTTTGGATAAACTCTACAATCCCGATTGTAGTTTATTTGGAAGATTTCAATTTTATGGATTAAACCACAATGGTTTTCAGGTATTATTGAAAAGCTTGTAACAAATTAGCCTATACCATTCAGTGTAGAATTTTTCAGCATATAATTAAAGTGAATAACATTGTTTTTTATACCTTGCAATAAATTAATGGAGCATGAAAGCTAAGGTAAATGAGCAATTTGAATATGATTTCACTGAACAGATGTCCGGAAAGTTTATTGATATCATTCCTGATGGAGCATTCATGATGGTCAGAATTGATGGGATTAATTATAGATTTAGATTGGTGCATGGTTCGGATAAATCCTATGAAGTAGAAATCAATAATCGTATTTATCGGGTGAAGTTGGAAGACGAGTTGGATTTACTCATTAAATCAATGGGGCTAAAAGGGAAGCGTAATCATATTATGTCTGAAATAAAATCTCCTATGCCCGGATTGGTTTTTAAAATAATGAAACAAGCCGGAGATACTGTCATTGAAGGGGAAACGCTTTTGATCTTAGAGGCCATGAAAATGGAAAATTCTATCAAGTCTCCGAATGACGGAGTCATAAAGGAGATCTCTGTAATTGAAGGTCAAGCTGTAGAAAAGGGGTCAATTCTACTATCCTTTGAATAACAAAATCAATGCGCTTCAAGCCAATTTTCACCGATTCCACTGAATACTTCTATCGGTACAACTAATCCAGGGATTGCATTTTTCATTTTGTCTTCGACGATAGACCTCACTTGATCTAATTCATCTTTTTTAACGTCAAATACCAATTCATCATGTACCTGCATAATCATTTTAGTTGAGAGGTTGTGTTTTTTAAACTCTCTGTGAATCTCAATCATTGCCAACTTAATCATGTCGGCAGCTGTACCTTGGATAGGGCTGTTGACGGCAATTCTTTCTGCTCCACTACGCGCCAGTGAGTTGCGTGAATTGATGTCTCTTAGATAACGTCTTCTACCCATCAGGGTGGTGACATAGCCTTTTTCCTGTGCTTCATGTACGATTCCATCCATATATGCCTTTAGTCCGCTAAATTGCAAGAAATATTGGTCGATAATCTCTTTGGCTTCCAATCTTTTTATACCCAATTGACGACTGAGGTTGAGAGAACCTGCACCATAGATAATACTGAAGTTGACCGTCTTGGCATTGCGACGTTGATCTGGTGTTACTTCATCAATAGGTACATTATAAACTTTGGCTGCAGTAGCGGTATGGATATCCAAGCCTTTTTGAAAAGCATCAACCATATTGGCATCTTTGCTTAATTCAGCGATAAGTCGCAATTCAATTTGTGAATAATCGCATGAAAGAAGGATGTAATCACTATTTCTGGGAATAAATGCCTTGCGTATTTCCCTGCCTTCACGAGTTCTGACGGGAATATTTTGCAAGTTGGGATTGTTGGAACTAAGGCGTCCTGTCGAAGCCAATGCCTGATTGAAACTGCTGTGAATACGCTGCGTTGTCGGATTGATCATCTTAGGCAAAGCGTCCACGTATGTAGATTTCAATTTACTAAGGCTACGATGATCTAAGATGTCTTGTACAAATGTGTGTTCTAATGCTAATTCGGATAGCTTCGCCTCGTCAGTAGAAAAAGCCCCTTGTTTTGTTTTTGCCCACCTGTATGGAATATTCATAGTCCCAAAAAGTAAGTCTCCAACTTGCTTTGGACTGCTAATATTAAATGTATGACCTGCCTGTTGATAGATTTTTTCTTCTAATATATCAATCCTTTGTCCTAGCTCTACACTGTATTTATTCAAGTATTGCGCATCAATATTGACTCCTGCCATTTCCATATCAGCCAAAACATAGATGAGCTTGCTTTCTAACGTTTCATATAATTTTGTTGCATTGATGGATTCAAGTTCGGGCATTAGGTATTGGTACAATTGATAAGTAATATCGGCATCTTCGGCAGCATATTCCTTAATGTCTTCCAATGGTACATCTTTCATGGATAATTGGTCTGCTTTCTTGGTACCAATAAGGTTTTCGATAGCTACAGGCTTGTATTTTAAATATGTTTCGGACATATAATCCATGCCGTGACGCAAGTCCGGTTCGACGAGATAATGGATGAGCATAGTATCATAAAGCCTGCCTTTTACTTCGACATCATATTTTTTAAGTACGCTAATGTCGTATTTTAAGTTTTGACCTATTTTGTCCTTTGTTTCATCGAGCCAGAATGGTTTTAGCTTATCCACGATAGTTTGTGCTTGAGCTTGATTGTCGGGTACAGGAATATACCAAGCATAGTGTGCTTTATGGCTGACCGAGATGCCTACCAATTCGGCGGTTATTGGGTCTAAGCCTGTAGTTTCTGTATCAAAACAAAAATAGGCATGATGTGTCATTTCTTCAATAAATTCTTTCCAGTCTTGGTCTGTACTGACAAGGCGATAGTCGTGATGCGTATTGGTAATGTCAGCGGTGGCATTTGAAAGTTCTTGAATAAAAGATTCAGTAGCTTCAGATGGTTGTTCATCAAAGAGTGAAGTTTGATACGATTCTTCTGGATTTTTATTATTCACTTTTGGTTGTGGCGTAGTGGATGGAAGCTTACCCTTATCAAAGTTGTACGATAAAATATTATTCGCCAACGTTTTAAATTCTAGTTCTTTGAAGACTTCGAGTAAGGCTTCTTTGTCGAATTGTTCAATTAAATAATGTTCGTGATTAAATTCGACGGGTGCGTCAAGATGAATCGTTGCAAGGGTTTTGGATAGAATAGCCAAGTCACCTTTTGTTTGTATGGTTTCCTGGAGTTTGCCCTTCATTTTGTCAGCATTATTAAGTACATTCTCGATATTATCAAATTCATCGATAAGTTTTACGGCTGTTTTAGGGCCTACACCGGGTAAGCCTGGGATGTTATCGACGCTATCGCCCATGAGACCTAAGATGTCGATGACCTGATCAATTCTCTTAATTTCCCATTTTTTCAAAATGTCTTCAACGCCCAAAATTTCAATGTCATTGCCAAAGCGAGCCGGCTTGTATTGGAAGATGTTTTCTGAAACAAGTTGTGCATAATCTTTATCCGGTGTAACCATAAATACTTGAAAGCCTTCTTTTTCAGCTTTTTTGGCTAATGTACCTATGACATCATCCGCCTCAAAATTCGGAATAATTTCTACCGGAATACGCATGCCTTCCATAATACGGATGATATATGGCAATGCCAAAGTGATGTCTTCGGGTTGTGCATCGCGTTGTGCCTTGTATTCTTCATACAGTTCACTCCTGAATGTACCGCCTTTGGGGTCAAAGATAACTCCTATGTGGCTTGGTTTTTGATGGATTATTAGATCCCAGACGCTTCGTACAAAGCCACTGATAGCTGAAACATTTTGACCTTTCGAATTCATCAAAGGCCTATTGATAAATGCATAATGTGCACGATATACCATGGCGTGACCATCGATAAAGAAAATCCGCTTTTCTGATGACATATTTGGAGGTTTTAAAAAGTAAATGTAATAGAATATGTGGTAATGATAGAGAGTATTTTTGACGAGAATACGATTTCTCAATTGAAAAATAAGGTAGATTCGACTAAAGACTTTTAAAGAATACGGAAAATACAGAGAAATATTGGCGGTGGAAGAAACAAATTATAATTTTTTGTATCTTTGTGATGCAAAAATCAAATTAATAATTAATCTTTGCATAATTAAAGACTACAAGTGGAAAAGACCCTTGCCGAAATGTTCAATTTTTCTTCAAAAGGCATGAATGTTCTATTCATTGCACTTAATGAGAATGAGTGCAAGTTTCTTTCTACTCTTTATGATACTAAACAAATTCTTTACCCGCCTTCATTTTGCATTTTCCATTCAACAAAAAATAGAAATTAATGACCATTATTAAATTGATGACTTATATAGGTATAGTTGCTTTGGTAGTTACAGCACTTACTATATATTTAAAAAAGTCAAAAAATTATGGAATAACCTATTTACAACACTTTGCCGGTATTTTGTTTTTAGTTTCCGGCTTTGTCAAGGCAGTAGATCCATTGGGGACTGCATTTAAGACGGAACAATATTTTGATGCTTTTTATTATACATTGGAAGGGACTAAGCTTAGCTTTTTGGCGTCTATTTTCCCATTTCTCAATCAGTATGTCAATGCCTTTTCCATAGGAACTATTGTATTGGAGATGATGCTCGGTGTAATGTTGATTTTAGGAGTATTGCCGAAGTTGACTTCATGGATTTTTTTATTGTTGATGTTGTTCTTCACTTCACTTACAGGATTTACTTTCCTAACGGGATATGTTCCGCCGGATGCTAATTTCTTTGAATTTAGCAAATGGGGACCTTATGTAGATTCCAATATGCGTGTTTCCGACTGTGGTTGTTTCGGTGATTTTATCAAAATTGTCCCAAAAACATCTTTTTTGAAGGATATATTTTTATTGATACCGGCGATTTTATTTTTAATGTATCATAAAAAATTTCATACGTTGTTGACGTCAGGTGCACGGCTTGGTATCACAATAGCCAGTTTTGTTGCATTCATGTTTTATTGCCTTAACTATACTTACTGGAATGAGCCTTCCATTGATTTTAGGCCATTTAAGGAAGGAGTAAATGTTAGAGAGCAGAAACAGCGTGAAATGGAAGCAGAAGCAAATCGACCTGTGTTTCAGGTTATTACACCTAAAGCTGGAGGCGAATCTATTACCTTAAGTTCCGAAGAGTATGCCAAGCGATGGAAAGAGTTTCCAAAGGAAGAGTTTGATATTGTCCAGCAGACCGGTGAATCAGAAATGGAGCATTCTAAAATCAGTGATTTTCGTGTAACAGACAAATGGGATGAAGATGTGACAGAACAGATTCTATCAGATACGGGGTATAGTTTAATGATTATTAATTATAAGGTGAAGTTAGATTTTGAAGATAAACAGGTTGAGGTTGCCGATACCACATTTGCTCCTGTCGATTCAATGGCAACAGATTCTTTGGCTACACCCGCTATTGTTAGTATCAAGAAAACCATCGAAAATATGCAGATTCCTAAGTTTATGCCGGAATGGGTACAGTTGTACAACGATAAAATTACACCATTATTAAAAAAGGCTGAAGAAGAGAAAATGTCAGCTTGTATCATTTTTGGTGGCTTGTCAACAGAACAAATTAATTTAGCTACCAAAACGTTGGATATTACAGTTCCAGCTTATCAAGCTGATGAGACCATACTAAAGACAATAATTCGCTCTAATCCGGGAATATTGCTTTGGAAGGATGGCGCTATCATTAAGAAATGGCACATTAATAAGGCTCCGGAATGGAAGGAGATTCAAGAATACATGAAATAAAATATATACGTAACTAACACGAAAGGACTCAAGATAACAATGATAAGTAGAAGAAATATACGTATAAAGGTGATGCAATCTTTGTACGCTAATTATACAACGGAAGGATTAAAAAAAGAAGAGGTTTTGGCTGCTTATGATGAGACAGTACGTTACGCCTATACCTTAATGTATTATCAACTTTTTTTACTTGGGAAAATAGCTGAACATTCTCAAGATGACCTTCTCAAACGACAGAAAAAATTACTACCAACAGACTTTGATAAGCAATTTACTGCCAAGTTGTTCAATAATCCTGTAACACAGAGAATTATCAAGAACAAAAAGATTAATGAAGTAGCAGAAAAATATGGTTTTAAAGATATATTATCGGAAGATTTTACGAAGAAACTGTATAAAACCTTCAGTCTTATGCCGGAGTATAACGAATATGTCTTAAATGGCTCTACTCCTGAGGATCATCAGAATATCATCTTGTTATTATACAAGGATTTATGTAAACAGGAGTTCTTTAACGATACGATTGAAGACTATTTTTTCAACTGGCAAGATGACCAGTCCATTGTGATAGGTACCATAAAAAAGATTATCAAAGATTTTAAAGATCAGTCCGATATTTCTGATGACTATGGGCCGTCAGACGAATCAACCCATGACTTCGGTAGAGAACTCCTTAAATATGTATTGGTTAATAATGAATCTTTGGAGGAAATCCTAAAACCATTGATTGAAAATTGGGATTTGGATAGGGTTGCCACTGTGGATATGACGTTGATAAAGATGTCAGTAGGTGAAATGCTCATTTTTCCTACCATTCCTACTAAGGTTTCTATCAATGAATATGTGGAATTAACCAAAACATATAGTACGGATAAGAGCAAAGATTTCGTTAATGGAATATTAGATAAAGTATTGCATACCCTTTTAGAAAAAAACTTAATCAGCAAATCAGGGCGTGGTTTGGTTGAATAGTATATTTTTAAATTAAATGTTTGTTGCATCAAAGATGAATGACAAGTAGGGATTGATTTTTACTTCATATAATTTTCGATGCAGCAATAAAAAACTAAAATTATTAAACATGAAAAAGTTATCATTTTTATTCGTGTTATTAAGCTTTTCTTTCAATTTTTTAATGAGTCAGAACGCTGACTACAAAAGTGCCGTTGGGTTATCCGGTAGAATAGGCAATGGAGATGCACTCAATGACATCGATTTCGATATGGCTCATAGTCATTTGAATATTGATGGAATGTATGGGCGAAATTTTAACAATTGGTTGAATGTGACTGTTCCGGTGGGAGCTTCTTTATCAATGAATAATACTTTAGATGATAAATTTATTGGTCTTCATGGAGATATACTTGCTCAGATAGGGATGTTTGATAGAAGTAGAGTTGCGGCTCCATATCTTTATTTGGGTCCATCCTTTTCTTTGAGTAAAGACTTTGTAAAAGATGAGTTAAACGTATTTGAAATAGCTGCACGAGCTGGCGTTGGCGTGAATATAAAGATTGCAAACCAGTTCTTAGTAGGGATTAGTGCAGGTTATAACAACAACTTTAAAGAAAATCAAAAAGGTTTTCTGGATGCCGGTATAGGAGTCTATTATTTATTTGGTGCATCCGGAAAAGATAAGCCACTTAGTATGAGGAAATTGAATAAATTGGATAGTGATGGTGATGGTATTCCGGATATCAATGATGAATGTCCACATACTGCCGGTGTTGCAGCATTTAATGGCTGTCCTGATTCCGATAATGATGGTATCCCTGATTATATGGATAAATGTCCAGATCAATCCGGGCCAAAGACTACCATGGGTTGTCCTGACAAAGACGGAGACGGCGTTCCTGATAATGAAGACAAATGTCCTGATATCGCAGGAGATGCGAAATATTTTGGATGTCCTTTTGTGGATTCAGATGGAGATGGCGTTCCGGATAATGAAGATCTTTGTCCTGAGGTTAAAGGATTGGTAAGGTTTAAAGGTTGCCCTGATACTGATGGTGACGGCGTGCCTGACAATATTGATAAATGCAAAGACAAAGCAGGTACAATTGAAGCATTTGGTTGTCCTGACACGGATGGCGATGGCATTCCTGATTATGAAGATAAATGTCCAACAGTAGCCGGTGTACCTGAATTGAAGGGTTGCCCTGCCGCCAATCAAGCAGATATCAACATCATGACCAATGCTGCGAGAAATGTAACTTGGAATAACAATGCTTTTGCTCTTAGTTTTGCTTCTCAAAGTGAGTTGGATAAGGTTGCATCAGTCTTAAAGAAAAATAAAAAGTATATGCTTACGGTTACAGGATATTCTGATGAGAATACACCGGCAGGTGAGGTAACAGAGCTAAGTCAATCCAGAGCAGAAGAGGTTAAAACATATCTCATTAGTAAAGGTATTGAGGCCAAACGAATAACAACAAAGGCAGGTAAACTTCCGGTTATTTCTACCAGAAGGGTATTGTTTGATTTGAAATAAATAATTTATTAAGCACACCTAAATTTTATTGTTTCTATGACGCATGATAAGGTCATCATATTAGATTGTGGGTCCCAGTACACCCAGCTTATAGCCAGGAGAATCCGGGAGTTGAACATTTTTTGTGAGATATTCCCCTTCCATAAAATGCCTGACCTTTCACCACACATCAAAGCTGTCATCATATCGGGGAGCCCATTTAGTGTGCGTGATGAGAATGCTCCTGATATTGATTACAAAGCATTTATGGGCATTGTCCCAGTATTAGGTGTATGCTATGGGGCACAGTATCTGGCTCAACATGAAGGCGGCAGGGTAGAGCGTAGTGAACAACGGGAATATGGCAAAGCAATGCTTGATATCAAAGAATCAGGCGACCCTATATTTCAAGATATACCCAACTCAACACAAGTGTGGATGTCACATGGTGATTCTATTCTTGAATTACCATCCGGATATATCAACCTTGCAACGACAGAACACAACCCTTTTGCATTGATTAAGAAAGAAAATGCAGCAAATGAGGCGCCTGTATATGCGTTTCAGTTTCATCCAGAGGTGACACACAGCACTCATGGACTGCAATTTCTGACAAATTTCTTAATTCATATAGCGGGAATTAATGCAGATTGGACACCCAACACCTTTATTGAAGATTCTATTGAGGAGTTGAAGAAAAGTATTGGTAATGAAAAAGTCCTGATGGCATTGTCAGGAGGAGTGGATAGTACAGTTGCTGCAACATTATTGCACAAAGCTATTGGTGAAAATTTGCATTGCTTTTTTATTGACAATGGGTTGTTGCGTAAAAATGAGTTTGATAATGTGCTCAATGCATACAAGGTACTTGGGTTAAATATTCGAGGTATCGATTCGAAGTCCTATTTTTACGCTGAATTGGCAGGTAAAGAAGAGCCGGAAGCGAAAAGGAAGGCCATCGGAAAAGCATTCATTGATGTCTTTGAAGAGGAAGCCGGCAAACTTGGCGATATAAGCTGGCTTGGTCAGGGTACGATTTACCCTGATGTTATAGAATCTGTTTCAGTACATGGTCCCAGCGTAACCATTAAGTCACACCACAATGTGGGTGGGTTGCCGGAGCATTTGAAATTGAAAATAGTAGAGCCTTTGAGGATGCTGTTTAAGGATGAAGTACGCCGTATCGGTCTTGCTTTGGGACTTCCTGAACAGTTTATTCATCGACATCCCTTTCCTGGCCCGGGACTAGGAATCCGCATTTTGGGTGAAATAACTTCTGAAAAAGTACGTATTTTACAAGAAGCAGATGATATCTTTATCTCCAAGTTGAGAAATTCTGGCTTGTATGATGAGGTATGGCAGGCAGGCGTGATTTTACTTCCGGTAAGATCTGTTGGCGTAATGGGAGATGAACGAACCTATGAAAATGTGGTTGCTTTGAGAGCCGTAAGCAGCACGGACGGAATGACAGCAGAATGGAGCAAATTGCCGTATGATTTTCTTGCCGAAGTATCCTCTGAAATTATCAACAAAGTGAAGGGTATCAATCGCGTAGTATATGATATTAGTACCAAGCCTCCCGCAACAATTGAGTGGGAATAAGTGTTGTAATTAAATAAAATTTCCACATTACCGACACATGTTAAGATATTATATATGTATTGTTATTAGTTTTTTCTTTTTTAGTTCATGCTTTTTTCAACAAAAAGTGGTGAAAAATGAACCAATGGAAAATAAGGTACCAATACCGGAGAAAAAGGAAGAAATATTGGTTGAAAGGCTTCCTGATTCGCCTTCTGAGACAAAAGTTGGTGAATCCAAACATGCCGAACAAAATAGGGACACTTTGCCGGTTGTTATATCCCCACAGACTAAGATTCCAAATTCCGATAAAATTAAACCAATACGCCATCAGCCTTTCAAAGTTGTAGTTGCATTACCATTGGATGGAAGTTATGGGGTCAATCGTTTTGCAGAATTCGTCAATGGATTACTGATAGCCAATCAAATATCAAATTCAGACGTACTCAATAAGATAAAAATAGATGTTGTAAATATAGGGAATCAGAATACTGAGTTGGAACTGGAGCAATTTGAGCCCATTAAAAAAGCAAATTTACTTATAGGTGGCTATCAGACCAGCCAAATTAAAGCACTTTCAACGATTGCTCTGTCAAAGAAAATCCCATTTATTTCATTGTGGAACACATCAGAAGATATTGTTCAGGATAATCCCCTCTATATCCAACTAAAGCCGTCGCTTACAGCATATTGCAATGCAATTAGTGATTATATTAGTCACAATATCAGACCAGCTTTGGCTATCATTTTACTCGAAAGTAGAGATTCTAAAGATGTAGTAACATCATCTGCATTTGAATCAATGTACACATTTCAACATACACCTTATAAAGTCATGTATGGCAGCGATATAATAGATTGGAAAGTAATATTTGATGCTAACTCTTCGGTTGTTGTCAATATCCCCAATTGGGATAATAAAAGCTTTGTTTTCAGTGCTTTGAAGCAAATCATTGAAGCTAAAAAGGATAAAAATGTTTTAGTAACCGGAATGCCGCAATGGATGTCCTGGGATCAGGTTGATTTTTCGGTGTATGAAAAGGTTAACTTGATAATTCCCTATTTTAATAATGTTTCTACCGGATTGATTACAACAGAAATATTTAATAAGCATTATTTTGACAAAAATGGAACTTGGCCGACAGCTGAATCTTATTATGGTTTTGATGTTTTTCAAATGATAAAGAAAGCAGGTTTGGTAAACTTTGAAGGAGAAAGTCTGAATCCCGCATTGGATTTGTCAGGCCAGTATTTGTCTTACTATAAAATCATGCCTTCTATGAAGTCGGATATAGAAGGTAATTCCAAGCTATCCTATTTTCAAAATGTATATTTAACCATTCAAAAATTTGAAGGAGGTCGTTTTGTCCCAGTTCAATAAATATGTTTCAAAAAACCCATTTACCGGTCAACTTATTCAAGAGTTTTCCAACTGGAGTCACCAAAGAATCCACGAATCCATACAACTGTCCCGAAAAGCATACCTAAATTGGCGTGATACGGATATTGAGCAACGGAAGAAATTCCTTTCTACCTTAGCGGCCTACCTTCGTATGAAAGTCGATGATTGGGCTGTTGTCATCACCAGTGAGATGGGAAAGCCACTCGGCCAAAGCAAAGCTGAGATTTTAAAGTCAGCCAGACTATGCGACTATTATTACCAACAATTAGAACGGTTGTCTGCTGACCGTATTATTCCTATGGATGGCAATCGGTCTGGCATTGTAAAAGTACAACCGCAAGGTGCAGTACTTGGGGTGATGCCTTGGAACTTTCCCGTGTGGCAGGCCATTCGCTTTGCAGTGCCGGTTATCAGTGGCGGAAATGTTGTATTGTTGAAGCATGCACAGAATGTTGGAATCACAGCAAGTTTGATTGAAGATGCCATACAGTATGCTACAGGTATGGAAGGTGTTTTGATCAATACCTATGTATCCCATGAAGATGCGTCACTCTATCTTTCAAATGACCATATTATAGGTACCTCCTTGACAGGTAGTGAAAGAGCAGGTGTTGCAATAGGGCAAATGGCGGGGATGAATATCAAAAAAACCGTCATGGAGCTCGGTGGCAGCGATGTTTACATCGTATTAAAAGATGCCGATTTCAACTTATCAGTACAGACGGCTGTCAAGGCAAGATTGAATAATAATGGTCAAACCTGTATAGCGGCCAAAAGATTTTTTATCCATTCTGATATTTTCAATGATTGGTGCGAAGCATATTCTGATTTGATGAATCAATCAAAAATTGGAGACCCGATGGATTTGACCAACAATCTTAGTGGACTTGCACGTGCTGATTTGGCGCAAACACTAGCTATACAAGTTGAAAAAACAGTTGAAATGGGCGCAACTAAATTGGTAGAAGGAGGAATAGATAGAGATAATCCTTCAATTTACCACCCTGAGGTGTTAGTGTCAATACACGAAAATAGTCCGTTGGCTCAAGAAGAGACTTTTGGTCCGGTGGCAGCACTATTTCCATTTGTGGATGAAGAAGATATGCTTAAACGTGTCAATGCCAGTAGATACGGTCTTGGGGCGAGTATATGGACACAGGATAACGCTTATGGGATAAAGTTGGCCGAAAAAATTGAGGTCGGGTCGGTAGCTGTCAATCAGATGATGAGCAGTGATCCCCGGTTGCCATTCGGTGGTGTTAAAAAATCGGGATTTGGTAGGGAGATGAGCAGTGAAGGCTTTCTTGAATTTCTCAATATCAAAACCATCATCGCCGACAATGAATGAACGTAGAAAGCAGAAGTTTGAAGAAGTAGCTCAAAAATCACAGCTCTCCTTGACGGTGGTCTTGGAGAATGTCCACGATCCTTTGAATATTGGTGCTATACTCAGAACATGCGATTCAGTGGGAATTCGGAAGATCTTTGTCATCAATGATACCGGCGATAAAAAATATAAAAGGCTTACCCTCGGGAAACGAAGTTCTATGGGGACGCGAAAATGGGTCGATGTATTGTATTTTCATGACCTTGATATTTGTATTCAGGAAGTTCGAAAAGATTTTGCACAGATTCTGGGGGCGGCTATAGGGCCATCGTCAAAAAGCTATTTGGAAACGGATTATACCGGTTCTGTTGCTCTAATGATGGGCAATGAGAAGGAAGGGTTGTCTCATGAGGCTTTAAATCATTGTGATGCTCTCATTAAAATTCCTCAAGTAGGAATGGCTGAAAGTTTAAATGTTTCTACTGCTACGGCGATTATCCTGTATGAAGCATATAGGCAGAGATTCAAAGTCGGCAAATACGATGTCAATCCGGATTTGTCACTCAAAGAAAGTACAAGGTTGCTTGAGTATTTGTATAGCAAAGATGATGACAGGACGCACAATTCGAAGAAGTATAGATTGGATTCTCTTGATGGAATAGAAAGTTAATTGGTTTAAATAAAATATGATATTATTCGGTAAGCTCAACGTATTATTGTTGCATCATACACGAGAAGAAGTAATCTTTATAAATAAAAGTAAGTATGAGTTTGGATTTGCCTGAAGCTTTTGCTATGCGGATGCAGGATACATTGGGCGATCAGTATGATGCTTTTCAACAAGCATTAGCGCTTCCGCCTCCGATTTCTATTAGGTTGAATAAGATGAGAAATATTCAAATTCCGAAGGGGGGCACAAGTTGCCCATGGGAAAAGGACGGATATTATCTTCCATCACGCCCGTATTTTACCTATGATCCTGATTTTCATTCCGGTTCATATTATGTTCAAGAGGCGTCAAGTATGTTGATAGGTAATGTGTTGGAGCAATTGGATAAAAGTAATTGGAAACTGGTCATTGACTTGTGTGCTGCACCGGGCGGAAAGACAACCCACATGTTATCAAAGCTAAAGGAGGATGTTCTGATAATTGCCAATGAAGTGGTAGCTACACGTCTTGGTAGTTTGAAACAAAATCTTATAAAATGGGGATATGGCAATGCCGTTGCAACTATGTATTCAGTTGAAAATATAGCAAATTCGGGCGTTAAGTCGGACTTGTTGCTTGTGGATGCCCCTTGTAGTGGTGAAGGCATGTTTCGAAAAGATGTAGATAGCATAGGACATTGGTCGGTGAAAAATTTAATTACATGTGAGATGCGGCAAAATGAAATACTTTCACATGTTCCCTCTTTGAATAAAGTAGGCGGGTACTTGATATACAGTACATGCACGTATAATCCAAATGAGAACATTCAACAAGTTAATACTTTGATAGAACAAGGTTATTATACCTCTTTAGTTGTAACTCTTGATTCTGACTGGGGAGTAGAGAAAATCGAGAAGGGTAAAGCTATAGGATATCAATGCTATCCGCACAAGGTTAGGGGAGAAGGGTTGTTTTTTGCACTTTTACAGCGAACAGGTAAGGAGTTTCGGGAAAATAAAGTTTCAAAATTTAAGCTGAATGAGCAATTTAAGAGGTTAACAAAGGATATAATCTCAAAGTTGCCGACTTGGTTGCAACATTATCATCACCGGCTTTTGATGGATACGGATTCTACCATATATTTGAATCCTGACCCGGAAGGTTTATATTCGTCAGTTATATCAATGAAGCCTTTATTTACTTTGGGAAGCGTCAAAGGAAAGGAATTTATTCCGGATCATGCACTGGCTATGCTCCATACATTCAAAGCTGAATATCCTCAAGTGGAGCTTACGGAGGAGCAGGCATTAAAATATTTAAAAAAAGAGGCTAATTTTGAATTAAATGTATCCACTAAAGGTTGGTATATTGTGACTTGTAATGGGAATGCACTTGGATTTATCAAAGTCTTGGATCAGAGAATTAATAACTATTTCCCAAATAATATGAGAATATTGAAATAGGTTGGATAGTTCTGCATTTAGCATTCGAGGCTTTCCATAGCCGAAGAGCGCCTATATTGGGGCGATCCAATGTACGAATTGCTTCAATGATTTTATAATAAATTAGAAAGAATGATAGATTTAATATCAGAAAATGTTGAATCGGGATTTGATTTTGGCTTATCTATCGTATAAAATTCTTACCATTCCGTGAATATATTCTTCTTCCACATTATTGTGCAGAATTTGGACTTTACCATCCGGGCTGACACCCTTCAAAATGCTTTCAGATATATCTCCATTGATGTGTTGTAGGCTTATTCGTTGGTTTCGTTTGTATAGGGCATTATTATATTCATTTAAAATTAAATCGTATTTTCCGGCTTTCAGGAGAAGATAGTATTTTTCAAGCCACTCCATCAGAATTTGGGAGACATTGTCTAAATCAAAGTGATGTTTGGTGCATAGTTCAAGCGAGGTAGCTTTCCATTGGAGCAGACCGAATGATGTTTGATTGACATTAAGGCCTATGCCCGAGTATGCTCTTTGGATATTGTTTTGCCTTAATTGTGTTTCAATAAGTATGCCGGCGATTTTGGAGTGATTGACCATGATGTCGTTGGGCCATTTGATGGAAGTTGATTTGCCGGTAAGGTTTCTGACAGTCGTTTTTACCGCCAAAGCGACTGCCATAGATAGGTAGAAATGTTTTTGGGCTGCCAAAAAGGCAGGTAAAAAAAGGCAACTAAGTGCTATGTTTTGGCCTTCCATGCTTTCCCATGAGGAGTTACGCTGACCATATCCATTTTCTTGATTGTATGACAAAATAACGCTTCCTTCAATCGGACTGGAATTTGCATAGAGATTCATGAGAAAAGTTTGTGTGGAATCGACTTGGGGTAAGATTCTAAGAACTTTTCCTACAAAAAGTGTGTTTGGATAGATACTCACAAAGATACAATTTGTTATTTTGTGCAATATTAGCATTTATAATTTAAAAAAATAAAATTTGGAAGCAACCAAAGGATTGAATGTTGACATCGAAGATGGTGTATTGGCCGATTTAATCATTGACGCAATTAGGGATATTAAAGGAGAAAATATTATCAAAATTGATTTAAGAAAGGTGAAAGATGCTCCATCACAATATTTTGTAATTTGTGATGCGGAATCTTCCGTTAAAATAAATGCTATAACGAATAATATACATAAACGTGTTTATGCTGAATTGGGATTAAAACCGGGGCATATGGAAGGTGGGCCGGCGGCAAAATGGAATTTAATTGATTATATGTCTATCATTGTACATATCTTTTATCCTGAGACAAGGGCATTTTACGATTTAGAAGGTTTGTGGTCAGATGGAGATTTCACAACATTTGATAGCCTTTAACTATTTAATAAAAAGACAATATAAAATTTAATGGAAGACAACAATCCGAATATTAATCCGGAGAATAACAATAAGAATAAGAAAAATGTAAAAATTAATTCTTATTGGATATATGGCGCAGTCATCATGTTATTGATATTGGGTCAGCTACTACTTTTCCCTGCCGGTTCTAATTCTAAAATTAGCTTTGATCAGTTGAAAACATATACTGAAGCTGGTGATGTACAAAAAATCAATGTGGTAAATGAGACTGTGGCAGAAGTGTTTATTAAAAAGGAAAGTCTATCGAAATATCCGGAAGCCACAAAGACGACTTTCTCTGATGCCCAGCCCAATTTTACGATGGAAATTGGTTCTTTGGACAATTTTCAGAATAAATTTGATAAAATCAACGATAGCTTGGCAGCGGATAAGCGTGTAGAATTGACGTTTGAACGAAAGACTAATGTTATTGGAACTATTTTAGGATACTTGTTGATGCCCATTATTTTCATTGCCTTGTATTTCTTTCTGATGCGTCGGGTAAGTGGAGGCGCTGGTGGGCCTGGTTCACAGATATTCAACATAGGTAAATCAAAGGCGCAATTATTTGAAAAAGACTCTAAGGTTAATTTGACCTTTGCTGATGTAGCCGGATTGGATGAGGCTAAAGAAGAAATAATGGAGATTGTGGACTTTCTCAAAAATCCGAAGAAATATACTTCTCTGGGAGGAAAGATTCCTAAAGGTGTGTTGCTTGTAGGTCCACCGGGAACGGGAAAGACATTATTGGCCAAAGCCGTTGCCGGTGAAGCCAATGTGCCATTTTTTTCAATGTCGGGAAGTGATTTCGTTGAAATGTTTGTCGGGGTAGGAGCAAGTCGTGTTAGAGACTTATTTAAACAAGCAAGAGAGAAAGCACCTTGTATCATCTTTATCGATGAAATAGACGCTATCGGAAGGTCTCGTGGAAAGAATAATTTTCAAGGAGGCAATGATGAAAGGGAGAATACACTCAATCAGCTTTTGGTTGAGATGGATGGATTTAGCACTGATAAAGGCGTGATCCTGATGGCAGCAACGAATAGGGCAGATGTATTGGATAATGCCTTACTTCGTCCCGGACGATTTGACCGACAGATCGGCATAGATCGACCTGATATGAATGGTCGAGTGCAAATATTCAATGTTCACCTTCGTAGTATCAAATTGAATGAAGACGTGTCCAGTGTTGCTTTAGCTGAGATGACGCCCGGCTTTGCAGGAGCAGATATAGCCAATGTGTGTAATGAAGCCGCTTTAATTGCCGCAAGACGCAATAAGACTTCGGTGGACATGTCAGACTTCAACTATGCTTTAGATCGAGTTATAGGTGGGTTAGAGAAGAAGAATAGCCTGATTTCACCTCGGGAAAAGGAAATTATTTCATACCATGAGGCCGGACATGCTGTATGCGGATGGTATCTTGAACATGCATCACCATTGGTTAAAGTTACCATCGTACCGCGTGGTATAGGTACTTTGGGGTATGCTCAATATCTACCAAAGGAAGAATATATTACCAGGACTGAGCAGTTGTTAGATAGAATCTGTATGACTTTTGGTGGAAGGGCAGCGGAAGAAATTGTCTTTGGTAAAATTTCTACCGGAGCACAAAATGACCTGGATCAAGTGACAAAATTGGCATATAGCATGGTTACAGTCTATGGTATGAATAAAAATGTGGGAAATGTTTCTTTCTATCAGATGAGTAGCGACTCTTTCCAAAAGCCATTCTCAGAGCAGACTTCCTCTATGATTGATGAAGAAGTCCGAAGGTTGTTGGATCAACAATATCAACGATGTGTGGAATTGTTATCCGGCAAAAGAAAAGAATTAGAATTGCTTGCCCAAAAGTTGTTGACAAAAGAAGTCCTTCAGAAGGCTGATGTAGAGAGACTCTTGGGGCCACGACCATATAAGGATGAAGCTGAATTGTTGCACCCTGAGTTGCGCAAAGATGCTGCTCCGATCAATGATGAAGGGTCATCAATGCCAGCAACCGTTTAGTTGTTGAATGGCTGAATTCAGCGATATATTTGATTCCCCTATCGGTAAGATACGCATCAAAGCAACCGATAAGGGAGTTTCATTTTGTGACTTTTGGGAAGGCGATATAGAGGACAAAGTAGCTATCCCAAATGTATTTACAATTCAAGCTATGGAATGGTTAGATGCTTTCTTTTCTAACCAGACTTTACCTCCAATAGAATTAGATTTGACCGGAACCGATTTTCAAATAAAGGTTTGGCAAGAGATTAGTAAAGTAAGTTACGGAGAGACTATTACGTATAATGAAATAGCATTATCTATTCCCGGCTCATCTGCTAGAGCTGTTGGGACTGCAACAGGAGCCAATCCGGTTTCAATTATTGTTCCTTGTCATAGAGTTGTTGGCTCTGACGGTAAGTTGCACGGATATTCAGGAGGGATAAAAAGAAAAATATGGTTATTGGCATTTGAAAAGGGAGATTCCTTATTTTTGCCGGATGTATAATTCAATTCTAAAGCCTTTTCTCTTTACAATGCAACCTGAAAGGGCTCATTCTTTTGCTATGAAGTCCGCAAAATGTTGCCTCAATATGCCTTTTGGCAGCTTTCTTCTAAAAACTTTAGCTGGGCATACGGTCGAAAAACCTACCAAAGTAATGGATATTACTTTTGACAACAAAGTAGGATTGGCCGCCGGATTTGATAAAGACGGTGAATATATTGAGGTTCTAAAATTACTTGGATTTGGATATATTGAAGTTGGTACCATTACTCCGAGGCCACAACCGGGAAATCCAAAGCCTAGACTCTTTCGGCTAAAAGAAGACCAAGCTTTGATCAATAGAATGGGATTCAACAATAAAGGAGTCCATAACTTTGCTGAAAACATCCGTCAGATTCATCCGGATCGGCGACCTGTTATTGGCGGCAATATTGGTAAGAATAAGGATACCCCCAATAGTAGTGCGTGGATGGATTATGTGTATTGCCTCAAATACCTGCATTCTTTGGTTGATTACTTTACCATTAATCTTAGTTCACCGAATACTCCGGGGCTTCGAGCCTTACAGGAAAAAGAACCTCTGATAAAAATATTATCTGAAGTTCAGAACTTTAATCAAGGATTGAAAACGCCTAAACCATTGCTTCTGAAAGTGTCTCCAGATAACTCAAAACAAGTTTTAGACGATATAATATTAGTGACACAGGAATGCGGTCTAACAGGTGTTATCGCCACCAATACGACCATTGAAAGAAATGGCTTGAGATCAACACAAATGGAATTGGAAGAAATAGGTGGAGGCGGATTAAGTGGAGTGCCGCTGCGTGAAAAGTCACTTGATATGGTGAAATACCTACATACCGGATTACCTTCCTCTATGACGATAATAGGGGTGGGAGGTATATCCAATCATGATGATTATAGAAAGATGCTGGATGCCGGTGCTGATTTAGTACAAATTTACACATCCTTTATATATCAGGGGATTTCAGTAGTGAAGAAAATATTGGAAAGTAGATAATGGAAGTTGTATCAAGTCTTCAGATATTAATTCGATGAAAGGAAAGTCTCGTTTCAATCAATCAATATACATTGTCTTACTATACAGGATTGGCATTGTAATGGTTTTATTTATGTTGTGTCGTCTTCTATTTTACCTGTACAATAGAGACTTATTCTCGGGAATACATATTGCGGATGCTGTATCCATTGCCAAAGGTGGTTTGGTGTTTGACTTGGCTGCCATGTTTTACTTCAACATTCTTTTTATTTTGCTTTCTCTTTTGCCCCTTCCTTTTATCGATAAGAGTTGGTATCAAAAGATATTAAAAACTGTTTTTTTTGTAACCAATTCTATTGCAATTCTCACCAATTGTATCGACTTTATCTATTATCGTTTTACTTTGAAACGTACGACCAGAACAGTCTTTGAAGAATTTAGCCATGAAACGAATAAAGCCGGACTGGGCAAGGATTTTGTGTTAGATTATTGGCATGTTATAGTAATTTATTTTATTTTGATATTTTTTATGTGGTGGTTGTACCGCCAGGTAAGTGTTAAGTCGATAGTTAAGAAAAAGTGGTGGTTTTATCCGACAACTTTAGCTGCTTTGGTACTAAGTGCAACGCTGGCTGTAGGTGGGATTAGAGGAGGATTTAAGCATAGTACTCGTCCCATTACCTTGTCCAATGCAGGTGAATATGTGCAAAAGCCGGAACACATCAGTCTTGTGTTAAATACCCCATTTTCTATAGTGAGGACATGGAATAATGTAGAGTTGGAGTTGATACAATTTTATTCGGATGGAGAGGTGGAAAGAATATATTCTCCTTTGCACCATAAAGAGGTGATAGATGGGCAAAAATTTGATAAAAAAAATGTTGTAATCATCATCCTTGAAAGTTGGGGAAAAGAGGCTGTAGGAAGCTATAATAAAGATTTGGATGGCGGAACATATCGTGGTTATACGCCATTTTTTGACTCATTGATGCAGCATAGCTTAGTATTTGAAAATTCATTTGCCAGTGGAAGAAAGTCTATTGATGCAATTCCCTCCTTGCTTGCAAGTATTCCAAATGGTCAGGAACCCTTCGTTCTTACTCCTTATGTTGTCGATAGTATCCATAGTTTACCCTATTTGTTGCAAAAGGAAGGCTACGGTGCAAGCTTCTTTCATGGTGCGCCCAATGGGTCGATGGGGTTTATGGCGTTAACAAAGCTTTTGGGTATAAACAACTATTATGGGAAAAATGAGTATAACAATGATAGAGACTATGATGGAATATGGGGGATTTGGGATGAACCTTTCTTTCAATATTATGCGAAAACATTGAGTACCTTTAAACAACCCTTTTGCAGTGCTATTTTTTCAGTATCATCACACCATCCATTTATAGTGCCGGATAAGTATAAAAATACCTTTCCCAAAGGACCAATCCCTGTTTTAGAGTGCATTGGTTATACAGATATGGCATTGCGGAAGTTTTTTGAAACAGCTTCCAAACAGGATTGGTTTAAAAATACCATTTTTGTAATAAGTGCTGACCATGCGACAGAAACTTTTCACCAGGAATATAAAAATGCATGGGGGGAGGTCGCAATTCCATTAATTATATATCAACCCGGAAATGAATCGTTGAAAGGTACATCTAACAAAATTATTCAACAAATTGATGTTATGCCCACTGTATTGCGCATGATGCACTATCCTAAGCCCTTTGTAGCTTATGGAAAAAATGTATTGGACAGCAATTTACTAAATTTCGCAGTGAGTTATGGTGGAGGATACCGATGGATTGAGGATGATTATTTGCTCTTCTTTGATGGTAAAAATGCTAAAGGTCTATTTAATTATAAAAAGGATAGATTGTTTCAAAATAATTTGGTGGCAACATTTCCGGAGCAAGTAAAGAAAATGGAAACAAATGTAAAGGCCTTTATCCAGCAATATAATAATCGCTTGATTCGCAATCAATTAACATACCCAAAGTAATGTAATGAATTAATATAATTAGTATAATATTATTATATGCTGAATGTTAGGTATTTATAAATATAATATTAAAGTAATACACATTCAATTAAAAAGGAATATTTACTGCTGAATATATTCGAAAAAGTGCTTCTTCTTTTACCATTAATAACTGCATGAGGTTTTTATTATTTTCAAATCAATCATTTCAATTATAAAATTTCGAACAGATTTCTTATCTTGTATTTTTATTGTTAAAATAAAAGAATGATGGATTCTCCAAGACTTCTTTGGCAACCGAGACCGGAAGATGTCAAAGAAAGTAATTTGTATCGATATCAGCATTATATCTGCAAGGAATACAACATAGAACTTAATAGCTATGATGATCTGTGGATATGGTCAAATGAACATGCTGATTTGTTTTGGTCCAGTTTGTTCAAATACTTCGAGTTGGTATATGAAGGAGACTTAGAGCCTGCATATACCGGTGATGTCATGCCGGATATAATATGGTTTGATAACATTCGACTAAATTTGGCAGAAAACTTAACCCGATATAGTAAAGAGGATAAGATTGCCTTAGTAGAAACGGATGAAAGCGGTGGAAGCCGTAGTTATTCGTGGGGTGAGTTGTTGTCAATAGCCGCAACTATACAACAGCAATTATATGAATGGGGCTTGGTGGAAGGTGATCGGGTATGTGGTGTTTTACCCAATAATTGTTATACCACAGCGGCCTTTTTGGCTGTTAGTGCAAGTGGCTTTATTTGGTCATGTTGTTCACCAGAATTTGGTGTAGAAAGCATTTTGGATCGTTTTGGTCAGGTCAAACCTAAGGTTTTGCTTTGTGTTGATCAGTATTCGTATGGCGGAAAAAGCTTTACTTTAAAGGATAAAACCGTTAAGTTGGTCGAAGGCCTTGATTCAGTTGAATTTGTGCTGAATTTGAGCATGGAAAGGGGCGAATCTGAAATAAATCAAACTTGGATTTCTGACTTTGACACTTCTGTTCATAAGAAGTTGAAATATAACAGGGTTTCCTTTTCAACTCCATTGTGGATTTTATATAGTTCCGGAACTACGGGAATTCCAAAGGCTATTACTCATTGCCATGGTGGAGTTTTATTAGAATTGCAAAAGTATCATGCCTTTCACAATAATGTAAAGCCGGGTGAGATGTTTTTCTGGTATTCAACAACAGGCTGGATGATGTGGAATTACCTTCATGGTGCATGGTTGATGGATGCCAAAGTATTATTGTATGATGGAAGTCCCGGTTATCCTGAAGTTGATTTTTTGTGGAAGTTGGCAGAGAAATTTAAGATAAATCATTTCGGAACGAGTGCCCCATATATCATGGCCAATAAGAAGGCCGGACTTGAACTTGGAAAAAAGCATGATTTGTCACTACTTAAGTCTATTGGTTCAACCGGATCGCCCTTGCCATCTGAGGGATTTGACTATGTATATGAATCAATAAAGCAAGATGTCTGGTTGTGCTCAATGAGTGGAGGAACAGATGTATGTACTGCCTTTGTCGGTGGGAATCCGACCTTGCCTGTGTATGAGGGCGAAATTCAAAGTCGTGCATTGGGATGCTCATTATATTGCTTGGATGAAGCCGGAAATAAAGTATATGATCAAGAAGGCGAAATGGTAATAACGCAGGCAATGCCTTGTATGCCTATTTATTTTTGGAATGATGAAGGAAAAGAACGCTATCAGGATAGTTACTTTGGAATGTATCCGCACCTTTGGCGTCATGGTGATTGGATAAAAATTACCCCAAGAAATGGTATCATTATTTATGGTCGATCTGATGCAACATTGAATAGGCAAGGAATACGGATCGGAACGAGTGAAATCTATCGAGGCGTAGATCATATTCCGGAAGTTCTCGACAGCCTAATTGTGCATATAGAAAAAGGAAATGGCGATCATTGGATGCCACTATTTGTTATTTTACAAGAAGGTGTTTTACTAAATGACGACATCAAAAAAAGAATCAATAAGCAATTGCGCACTGATTATAGTCCTCGCCATGTTCCTGATGAAATTATTCAAGTGACCGGTATTCCCTATACTTTAAGCGGAAAAAAGATGGAGAATCCAATAAAACGACTCCTTTCAGGCATTCCACCTGAAAAATGTTTCAATCCTGATACAATTCGAAATCCGGAAAGTCTTGAATATTTTTATGCTTTGGCAAAGAAATTGAAAGATTCTTAAAGTAATCTACTTTCGATGAACTTTTGTTTATAATATTCGTTTAAATAAATAATGTTAAGAAAAAGATATTCAGGTGATTATATTTATATTATATAAAGGATTGCATGTTTTAATAGTATCCTAAATAATCCGAGTTTTCTGAAAGTAATGAATTGAAAATCCAATAATGAAAAATTAAACTAAAATTTTACCAAAATGGGAATTTCAAGATCAAATAATGGTATATTATTATCTTTGCAAAAAAATATTGAGATGAGATTTTCGTTGAATTTGATAGTAATTATTGCCTTAATGGGTTTCATTGTAGCTTGTAAAACAGATCCGAAAGTTGCAAATACTGCAACAACTATGGGTAAAGCTGCTCCAAATGAAAACCCGAATGGTGTATATTTAGATTATAATATTCAAGATGTGGGAGCTATTCCACGTGATATTCCAAAGACGGTAACTGTTGTTATTCATAATAATAAACCTGATTCAATTCAAATAACTGGAACACCTACAACGTGTGATTGTATGACCATTGGATTGCAGAAAAAAGTCATCCCATCAGGAGATACAGCCCAGATGCAAGTCACATACAATGCCCGTATCCCGGGATTATTCGAGAAAGACGTTTATGTAGATTTTATTGGACAGGATTCCACGATGCGTTTTACGATGAAGGGACACGTTAAGCAATAAGCTTTTATGGAATCAATCAATGAATTCAAAACGAACGATTTATTTGATTAGATGAAAGAATTCAGATTGTTGTTGCTGGTTTAATAATAATTCGTGTTGAAACTTTGGATATCTATAGGTCTTTATACTGCATTGCTTAGCAAATAAAGGATTTGTATATTTGTTTTGTACAATATTAGAATTGACGCAAAGGATTATTTGAAAAAAATAATTACAATAATTTTTAAATTTGCTTGTTTATTTCAAGAATGGTTTTACATTTGCATCTCATTTAGCGGGTGTGGCGAAATTGGTAGACGTACCAGACTTAGGATCTGGCGCCGCGAGGCATGGGGGTTCGAGTCCCTCCACCCGCACTTACTTAAACTGCTACTGTAAAGCAGGTGTATTTCAAATTTAACCCATAATAGATAAAATTTATTTCGTGAATTATTTTGCTTTATAGAAGTAAAGGTATCTATTTGCTATCTTCTTCATCATTACATTTATTTCCTTTGTACAGTCAGTTAAACTCAATTTCCGCATTTGGTAAATACGGAATTTGGGTTCAATAACAGAAAGAGGAATCCAGAATGGGTTGAAATAATTATTCCTTCTATACGTTCCAGTTTTTTTGCGCAGATACATTTTTTCTTGGTTTGTA
>Ga0056910_1000057_pt1 | contig 134443 bp, 94 predicted proteins | sample EBPBio232012_DNA_FD_55021 | JGI IMG/M metagenome (GOLD analysis project Ga0056910, IMG submission 55021) | Wastewater treatment Type I Accumulibacter community from EBPR Bioreactor in Madison, WI, USA - Reactor 1_1/23/2012_ DNA | ecosystem: Engineered > Bioreactor > EBPR > Anaerobic-Aerobic >... | reverse complement strand
AACTATACCCATTTACACACAGGCTGTAAAAAAGGGTACAAAAACCTATAAGGTTTTATAAACCTTATAGGTTTAGGTGCAAATGGGTATAGTTACCAAAATTTTTTTAACCACGAAGAACACCAAGGTCTCACAAAGGGCACAACGCGTAGCGTACGCCTGTGCTCAACACTTGTTTCACCATAATCAATAAGCCACTCATTTTTACGTTCTTTGCTTTACATATACACACCCAGATGCGAATAGCCTTTTGTTTTATACTGATATTTTCCTTGCGCGCCAGCGCACAACAATCGGGTTGGGAACTGATTGAAGCCAATGATTTTATCGCTGCGCGCACTGCATTTCAAAAAGAGTTGCAGCAGAACCCAAACAACGAAGTGGCCCTGGCAGGCATGTTGTTTTGTACCGAAACCGTGCATGAAGAAGAACCATACGCCCAATACGCGCACCGCCTCATGCGCGCCGGCTGGCAAGCGCCATATTACTGGCTGTTCGGACATTTGTATGAAGGCAAACCGGAGGAAGTGCTGGCACAATCGCTGCCCATGCCCCTGCGCATTCCGATGCTGCTGCAAGTGGCTGATTCCCTTCGGTTCCATTATCGGGAACAGGAAAGCAGACAATTGCTGGCTACAGCACTGCCCGACTGGAACTGGTCTATCATCGGCCCCTTCGACAATATGCGCGGCAGTGGTTTTATAGAACCTGCAGAGGTAGAGCAAGGCCTGTTCGACCCCGAAAAGACCTATAAAAACAGCACTGGCAGCGAATTCAAATGGTTGCAACGCAGGACCCCCCAACCGGGCAGCCCCGTTTCGTTTGAATTGCTGCCTCGTCGCAACGACCTGGCTACCTACTACGCCTGCACTTTTTTGCAGGTGCCCACGGCCCGTCGTGTCCGAATGGGCATACAGCGCAACGCACCCCTGAAAATATGGCTCGACAACCAGTTGCTGGCCACACTAGCCCCCGATTTTACGCCGGATGAATGGGATGGCGAGTCGCTGGAATTCGACCTGAGCGCAGGCACGCACTACCTGTTTGTGAAACTCTCGGAATTTCCCGACGATGATGTGAATACCCCCCTTGCCCTGGAATTTTTGGAAGCGCCGGACGAAAGACAGGAAGATTTTTACCAGAACCTCTCCGAAATTACGTCCTATTTCTATGGCGGTGGTGTTCAGCCCTCGTTTCAGGTACGGCTGACCGAACCTGCGAGCGGTGCGCTGATGAGTGATGTTTCCACTTCTTTTCAGGGCACATACACACAAGCCCAACAAGCGGCAGTCGTGGTGTACGAGAACAGGCCTTTTTTGCAATACTACCTCCAACAGGCTGCTACGGGCGAACCCTGGCGCGTGTATCTTCTCTCAAAAGCCTTCCTGCACGCCGGTGCTGCCGAAGAAGCCGAGGCCTGGTTCGCCGCATACAGGGAAGCGCACCCGGGTTCGTCTTTTGCACGCTACCTGCTAGCCAAATGTTTCGACGCCAATGGCAAGGGCGAACGCGCCGAAGCATTGCTGAGTGAAATGGACACGGTGGCTACCCCGACGTTTGCGGAGTACTATAACCGCTTTCAGAAAATCAACAAGGAACAGGAAGAGGTCAAATTTGTGAGCGCCCTGGAGCAACTACTGGGCATTTCGCCTGCCAACTGGGAAATCGTGAATACCTACCTCGACTTTTTAAAAGAAAAAGGCAGAAAAGAACAGGTGAAAACCTGGGTGAATGATTTTTTAAAATATAATAATACGGAAAAGTGGAAAAAAAGACTGGAAATATACTTAAAAGAAGAAAGTTACCGCCCCGAAACCTTCAAACCCGTTTCCGATAAACAGCGGGAGAAAAAATTCAAGGCAGCGCGGAAAGAATTGAAAGAACATTTTTCGCTGATTTCATACGAGCAAATACTCGAATACTACAAATACCGCGAGCAGGAGAAAGACGTATTGGCCACCTACGATCAGATCATCGCCATGATGCCCTGGAATGGCGCTTATGCACTGTCGAAGGCGCGCTATTTGTTTGAAAAGGAACGACCTGCCGAAGCGCTCCAACTCCTGAACACCCTTGTTCGTGAGTACCCCTATTCGCCGGCAATTTTTGAACTCATGGGCGATATTGCCATCGAGCAAAAAAACGAAGCGGAAGCCTTGCAATGGTATCGGCAGGCCGAAAAAACGAGCGGAGAAAGTGCGCGTTATTCTGGTTTGCGCGAAAAAGTAGAAAAACTGGACAACAGCAAAAAATACTCAGGCTATTTCCGCCCCGTGTCGCTGGCGCAGATCGCCAAAAAAACAGAAGGGCTGGAGAAATACGTGGATGAAGACGCCGTGGTGCAGTTCTATTCGGTACAGAACACCTACCTGCGCGATGAACGCAAGGTCGAGTCGGCCCGGAAAGCCGTGATTCGCATCCTGAGCGATGCAGGCGCAAAAAACTGGACGGAAGCCGATCTGCGCCAAATTGGCCAGATTACCTCCGCCAAAGTGCTGAAAACAGACGGCAGCACCACCTCGCCGGAAATAGGCTACGGCATGGCCGTTTTCAAAAACCTGCAAGCAGGCGATGTGATCCTGGTAGAAGGCTCTACAGAAATCGGGGTATCGGATGAAATTGCCGGCGATTTCTGGGATCTACAGGTGCCCTCCTGGCAGGCTCCTGTGATGCGCTCGACAGCCGAACTGCTCGTGCCGGCAGGCCTCCCGCTGTATTTTGCGGCTAATCGGATTTCTTCAGAACCTGCTTCCTTACGCGACACCGGCGCTTTCTGCCTATACACCTGGGAATGGAAATCTATACCCAAAGTGGAAGTGGAAGAAGCATCGCCGGAAACGTATGACAATTTCGCATGGCTGATGACCGGCAGCATGCAAGACTGGAGTCCGGTGGTGCAGTGGTACGAACGCCAGACTTACCGGCGCACGGAACCCAACTACGAAGTGATGGAAAAAGCGCGCAAAATGATTCACCCGGGCATGTCGGAAACGGACATTGTGGAAGCCCTGCACACTTTCGTGGTGCAGGAAATCAATTATTCCTATGTGCCGTTTCTTAACAACAACTATGTACCCAAACGCCCCGGGGAAACCATTTCGGGCAAAGTGGGCGACTGCAAGGACGTAGCCACGTTGATGATCGCACTACTGCGTGCCTACAATATTCCTGCCTGGTACACCCTGGTGAGCACACATACTTTTAGCAACCGCGACATTCGCCCGATCATTTATGCTTTCAACCACGCCATTGTGGCCTACCAACTGAAAGACGGGCAATTGCGTTTTGCCGATCTCACGACAGACTATTTCCCGACGGGCATATTGCCTGCCGATGATTCGGATGCCTGGGCGCTGGTCATCCGGCCCGGTGAAAAGGAACTGCGCCGGTTGCCCAATGACGCCATCGACCCCCATACCACCGGAATAAATATCCGGGCTGAAGCCCTCATCGATGCAGAAAACAACCTGCAGATCGACATGAAGGCTACGCATCGGGGCACTTCGGCGGGCCACTGGCGCGAGATGCTCAAACGCGCCAATGCTGCCGACAGGCGCCAACTTTTGTCGGAATACTTCAGCGGCGGCGTGCTGACCTATCTCAACCTCGATCATTTTGAATTCGACAACCTCGACAGCATCAATGCTCCCCTGAACAGCCGAGTACATATGACTGTGTACAACCCGATCGACCGGGTGAGGGGCCTGTACATCCTGCCTTTGCCGCTCCCATTGAGTACGCCTACCCAGAAGGTTTTGTTCAGCGACAAACGTTATAATGACCTCGATCTGGATGCGTTGTTCGAACTGGCGCCCGTACAGGAAACCATCGATCTTACCCTGCCACGCACCTATAAATTAGTAGAACTGCCTGCACCCAAACACATCACATCGCCATTTGGTCAATACACGCTCAGGGTAGAGTCCACCGCTACGGGAATTCGCATTCATCGGTCGGTACAATTCACGCGCAGGTTTATTACCTACAGTGATTTTCAGGAAATGAAAAAGTTTTATCTGGGCATGCTGGATGCAGATGATACCTTGCTGGCACTGGAAGAAAACTGATCAGTTTTGACAAAACCGGTGAAAAAATCCGGTTTTACACCCTGGTATCGGGAATGTTCGTATTTTTCATTTGGAATCAAATTTTCTTTCTTCTTTTGCAAAACAAACAAGGTTTTACAGAAACCCTGTTTTGAAAATTTTTTTCTGAAAAACAAGACCTAACCCGCATGAAAAAAATGTACAAATTTTTGAAATTCAATATCTTGTGCGTACTGTGTTTGGGAACTGCCGTATTGAGCGCCCAGGCTACACTTCGTGGAAAGGTAATGGATGCCGAAAGCGGAGAAGAACTCATCGGTGCAGCAATTGTAATCGTGGGCAGCACTGGAGGAGCCGTTACCGACTACGAAGGCGCGTTCTCCTTAAAAGTGGATAAACTGCCTGTCACCCTCAAAATTTCCTATACAGGCTATTCTGCCCAGGAAATTACGGTGACAGACCCTGCCCAGAAACTCGACGTCAGGCTGAGCACCAGTTCCATCGTCATAACCGAAGCCGTTGTACGGGGGCAGCGCATCGACGACAAGCAAAAAGCGGCGCCACTTACGGTGGAAAACCTCGATGCCATCGCCATCAAACAAACCGCTGCCGTGAGTTTCTACAACGGCCTTGGCAACTTGAAAGGCGTAGACCTCACCACGGCCAGCCTTGGTTTTACGGTGATCAACATGCGCGGTTTCAACTCCACGAGTCCTGTGCGCTCTCTGCAAATCATCGACGGTGTAGACAACCAGGCGCCCGGACTCAACTTCTCGCTCGGTAACTTTCTGGGCTGTAGCGAACTGGATGTCAACAAGGTCGACCTGATTGTGGGCGCCAGTTCGGCATTTTACGGCCCCAACGCTTTCAACGGCGTTATTTCCATGGAGTCGAAAAATCCGTTTATCAACCGTGGCCTTGCCGTATCGCTCAAAACCGGCGAACGCAACCTGCTGGAAGGCGCATTTCGTTATGCCGACGCTATAAAAAACAAGGCCGGACACCCATTTATGGCCTATAAACTCAATTTCTTCGGCCTGCGCGCCAACGACTGGGTGGCCGACAATTACAATCCGATTACGGAAGCCGAAGGCAACCAGATATTTACTGCCTCGCAAAATCCGGGTGGTTGGAATGCGGTAAATATTTATGGCGACGAATATTCAGGTCGTTTTGTATCCACCTACGATGCACGGGCGGGCCTGAACAGTTTTCATCGTCAGGGTTATAAGGAAGAAGATATTGTTGATTATAACACTAAAAACGCGAAAGCCGGTGTGGCGCTGCATTTCCGCCTCAACCCGGCCAAGGAATTTGAATCGCCCGAACTGATCCTGGCTTCCAACTATGGCACTGGCACCACTGTGTATCAGGGTGATAACCGTTTCAGCCTGCGTGGCATCCAGTTCTACCAAAACCGCCTGGAACTGCGCCAGAAAGACAAGTTTTTCCTGCGCTTTTATGCCACCAATGAAGATGCAGGCAAATCATATGACCCGTATTTTACGGCGCTGAAACTTCAGGAAGCATCAAAAACGAACGATAAATGGCAGCAAGCCTATGAGTTCTGGTGGGTGCGCAACGACCTGGGCGCTGTTTTCAAAAAAATGAAAGATGCCGGCTACGGACCGCCCGACAACTACGAGGCCCTGTTGCAGTGGCAACGCGACAATGCCGCTACACTGGCCGACTACCACCGCCAGGCGCAGGCATATGCCAATGAGGCCGATCACCCGAACGATTCGGGCGCCTTTTTTGAGCCTGGCACGGCTCGTTTTGACTCGCTGTTCAATGCCATTGTGAGCCGTAAAAACAACAGCCGCGAAAATGGAACTTTGTTCTACGACAAATCGGCCCTGTACCACGCCCACGGTGAATACCACTTCAAGCCGCGTTTCCTGAACGACTGGGTGGTAGGCGCCAGCATGCGCATGTATCGCCCCAATTCGGACGGCACCATTTTCAGCGATTCGCTGGGCGCCCGTATCAAAAACTCGGAATGGGGCGCATATACCGGCGCAGAAAAGCAGGTCGGCGACTTCAAGTTTTCGGCTACCGTACGAGTGGATAAAAACCAGAATTTCGATTACCTGGCCACCCCGGCGGCCTCCATCGTGTGGACGCCCAAGGAAAACAACTACCTGCGTGTATCCTTTTCCTCGGCCATCCGCAATCCGACGCTCACCGACCAGTACCTCAACCTGAATGTTGGCCCTGCTACGCTGATCGGTAACCTGAATGGCTTCGACAGCCTCATTACGCTCGAATCCTTCCAGGCATACCGCGACGACAACAGCAAACCGCTGGTGTACCAAAACGTAGCGCCTATACAGCCGGAAAAAGTAAAAACCTTCGAACTCGGGTATCGTACGACCCTGTTCAAGCGCATTTATGTGGATGCCGGATACTACTACAACATCTACGACGACTTTATCGGATACAACATCGGACTCACGCTGCCCTTCGAACGGGTGGAAGTGTTTCCGGGTCAATACACCTATTTCCCTGATTTTGACCGCTTGAAGGTGTACCGTGTAGCTGCCAATGCCTCGCAACGCGTTACTTCACAAGGGTTTGCGATCGGTTTGAACTACTATTTCCTCGACTATTTCATGCTGCAGGGCAACTACAGTTGGAACAAACTCATTACGGATGCTTCCGACCCGATCGTACCCGCTTTTAACACGCCGGAGCATAAGTTTAATATCGGATTTTCAGGACGCGATATCACTGCCTGGGGTAAAAACACATTCGGATTTACAGTGAACTACAAGTGGATCGACAATTTTACATTCGAGGGCTCGCCACAATTTACGGGCCTCATCCCATCGTATGATTTGCTCGATGCACAGGTGAATCTGACCATTCCGAAGATTCATAGCACGGTCAAACTCGGCGCCTCCAATGTGCTCAACAACAAACAATTTCAAACGTACGGTGGGCCGCGTATTGGCCGAATGGCTTACCTTTCGCTCCTCTATGATTTTCGCGAAAAATAACCCCCGATATTACGATAGAAATGAAACCATTTCGCGAATATTCCATTCCCGTTCTATTTCATCATTAACCTGCTAAACTTTTTAACCATGCAATTATCAAAATTACCCATCCTTCTCCTCCTGTTGATAGCCATCGGAGCAAGGGTATCGGCCCAGAACCGCTACCTGGAGCCCGTGTTCTCGCAGGCGAGCAAAACGACAGCCCTCTACGGCGCCAACTGGACGGTTCTGCCCCTCGCAGTACCAGGCGCACATACGCTCAAACAACCGCTGCAAATGCAGGTGTATCAACCAGTCGGCGATACCGAAACAGCACGTCCGCTCATCATCTACCTGCACACGGGTAACTTTTTCCCGTATCCGCAAAACGGCTCCTGCGGCGGTACCTTGTACGACTCCTCCAATGTAACCTTTGCAACCCGCCTCGCGCAAATGGGTTATGTAGTGGCGGTAGCCGACTACCGCCTCGGCTGGAACCCATTCGCTTCACAGGAATTGGTTCGCCGTTTTACGCTGATCAACGCTGCCTACCGTGGTGTGCAGGACGTTCGTACCTGCATTCGCTACTTCCGCAAAACGGTCGCATTGGATGGCAATCCTTGGGGTATCGACCCAAGCAAAATCGTTGTTTGGGGACAGGGTACCGGCGGCTACCTGTCGCTGGCTACTGCCTATCTGGATACATTCGGAGAAATCTACACCACGGCTGACCCGAATAAATTCAAACTTCCAGTGGCTCCGGGCGTATTCCTTCCGATGGTACAGGAAGCGTACAATGGCGACATTGAAGGCGTACAAGCTGCTCCTGGCGTAGTGGACGCTACCTACAACGCTATCACAGGTATTCCGCTCGGCGACACGCTGTACACACAAAACCACCCGGGATACAGTTCCGAATTCTCTTTGGCTGTAAATATGGGTGGCGCGCTGGGCGATAGTTCCTGGATGGATGCAGGCGACGTTCCGCTCATCTCCTACCACGTTCCTTCTGACTTTTTTGCACCATGCGGAACTGACATCCTGAATGTGCCTACTACTACCGGCCCTCAGCCAGTTGTGGAAGTATCCGGTTCTTGCGACATGCAGGAAATTGCTGACGACCTGGGCTTGAACACCATTTTTAGCACTATTCCGGCAGGTTTCGACCCTTATGGTGCAGTTTCGGGCAGTTCGCATAGCGGCTTCTATCCTTTTGTGGGAACACCGAATAACACCTCTGCTCCATGGGAATGGACGCCAACGGACTTCTCTCCCGCGCCGGCTCCAACAGCAGGCTGTAATACGGATGCTGCTGTAGCACATGCCTATATCGACACCATTATCGGTTTCTTTGCTCCACGCGCTTGCGTTGTACTCGGTCTGGGTTGCAACTTCGTGGCTACACACGAACTCAACGAACAAGACCTGGGTCTGCAGGTAGCACCGGTGCCAAGTTCCGATGCTGTAACCTTCACTACGAAAGAAGCGCCGATCCGCCACATCTATGTGTACGACCTGAACGGCCGTCTGGTGAAAGCACATACCAGCATCGACAGCAATGTGTTCCAGATGCAGCGCAACAGCCTGACCAACGGTATGTATATCGCAGAACTTCGTTTTGACAACGGTTTTGTGAAACGCAAAATCGTGTTCAGTAACTAATTCGCAATCAGCGTTTTATAGAGATGGGCCATTGCCGGATTGACGGTAGTGGCCCATTCTTTTATGCATGGTGGAGGGATGGAAAAACGGATAATTACGGTTGAAAGCGGATTGTTGACGAGAAAACCTCTTTTAGTAGAAACCGGTGTACTCTACGCTTTGTGTCCTTGGTGAAACCGTGGTGTTCTTTGTGGTTAAAAATTTTTACCACAAAGTGCACAAAGGTTTCACAAAGGACACAAAGCGTAGAGTACACCTTTAGTTTTATCAAAAAAAAACGTTTATATCCGCCCCAATCCATTTCACCTCTGTTTAGTCAGAAAAGCCAAATGATTGATTATGAATAAACTGTACATTTTTTTACTGGCCATCACCTGCTTGCTCACTGCATGTCGACCTGCCGAGCGCCACATCACCCCGGGGTTTTATTACTGGCAAACCCGACTCGACGTCGATCGGGAGGAACTTGCATACCTGGACTCGGTGGCTTGTAAAAAAGTGTATATCAAGGTGCTAGACATCGGCATCAATCCTGCTTCCGGTGTAGTAGAGCCCTATGCGCGACTCGACATGGCCGATACCGCTGAGTTGCGAAATGTGGAAGTAATACCGGTTGTTTTTATTACCAATGCTGTTTTTGCTGCCATTGGCGAAGGGAAAGCCGAGTGGCTGGCGCAAAAAACCACCGCTGCCCTCGAATCCTTTTCATTTCACAAAACTGCCCGCGAAATCCAGTTCGACTGCGACTGGACGGCTTCTACCCGGGATGCTTTCTTTTCGTTTCTTCGAAAAATGAAACAGGCGATGCCGGGTAAATCCCTGAGCGCCACGATCCGCCTGCACCAGTATAAATTTCCGAAACAAACCGGCGTGCCGCCCGTATCGCGCGGTATGCTGATGTTTTACAACACCGGCGATATTGAATCCGAAAGCACTGAAAACTCCATTTTTCAGGTAGCGGATGCCGAAAAATACGTGCAAGGCGCGCCGCCGAAATATCCCATTCCCCTCGACCTGGCCCTGCCGCTGTTTTCCTGGACTCTCGTGTATCGGGAAGGCGAATTCTGGAAAATTATCAACGGTACGCCTGCTGACCTGAGAGATACATCGCGTTTTGAAAAGTTCCAGGCCGATACATTTCGCTATGCTGTGAAACAGGCGACTTTCCTCGCCGGCCATTATCTTCGCCCCGGCGATCATTTGCGCGTGGAAGGTTTGTCGGAAACACAATTGATGAAGGCGGCGCAACTGGCAGCCCGAACCGACCTGGCCGACGATGCTACGCTGGCGTTTTTTTACCTGGATACTGCTGTCATTCGGAATTATCCTCCCAAACTGATACGTGCCTTATGTCAAAAAACTGGTTTCAAGGGCGACCGATAAGTCGATGGATACGCACACTGCTGTGCTGCTTGTTTGCATGCGCGTCCGTGGCCTTCGATGCGCCCAGGCCGGATACGCCGCCGCCCGGAACCTGTTCGCCCGATGCAGGCCCGTTTCGGGGCTACACTTTTCTCAACCCCGACCTTTTGAGCAAAAGAGAGGTGTTCGCCCCGTATTTTTTGAAATGGGATGATTACTACGATCGCTATTATTTCAACCTCGATTTGCAAAAAGAGGAAAACGTGCAGGAATGGCGCGAGCGTTTTTGCGACAAAGCCAGCGCCGCCGACGTGGAAGCCCTGGTGTATCAGTCGGACATCAACGACCTGTCCGGCTTGTACAACGCTACCGCCGACCTGAAAAAAAGGACGCCGCTGCCGTACAGCCTGGCCAATAATTCCTTTGCGGAGGTGATTGCGTACAACAGTTGCACGGAAGCGGTGGCCTATCTGATGTTTGCCAAAAAATGTGAGCCTTACGTCGTGTCCCGCAGCGACGGCTGGACGGAGGCCTACCGCGATACCAGCGCCATGTACATGCTCATCCGGGAAGGCATCGGCCGTTTTCGCGACACAGAATCGCATTTTATCAAGATGCGCTATGCCTACCAGATCGTGCGGCTGGCGCATTATGCGCAAGACTGGAATTACACCGTAGAACTGTACAACTACCTGATGCCCAAGGTAGATCGCAAACGCTATAGCATCATCTACTACTGGACGCTCGGGCACCTGGCCGGCGCCTTGCAGCAACTCGGCAAATACCCGGAGGCCGCCTATCGCTACTCGCTGATTTTCAAAAACTGCCTGTCCAAACGCACACAGGCTTACCGCAGTTTTGTCATCCGTACCGACAAGGACTGGGAGGCCACGCTCAAACTGTGCACCTCGGATGCGGAAAAAAGCACGCTGTACCTGATGCGTGCCGGCGGTTCGCATGCATTTGCAGTGTCGGATATGGAAACTATTCAGCAACTCGATGAGGGCAACTCCCAACTCGATTTGCTGCTCGTAAGCGACGTACAGGAACTGGAAAAAATATTCCTCCGTACCTGGGTCACCGATCGTCGGCAAGGCGCGGCCAAAGGCGCCATCAAACGAGAGGCCGCTTCGAAACACCTGCTGGAATTACAAAAATTTGTGCGCACGACCATTCGAGAGAAAAAAGCCGCCAACCTGCATCTCTGGCGCGCCATGGAAGGCTACCTCGAACTGCTGGCCGGCGATCGCTATGCTGCCCGCACGACCTGGGACCGGCTCGAAGATGACCTCGACGACGACGACGAAAGCGACGAAAAAATCGGGGAACAACTGGAAATCTGGTACGTGCTGCTGGAAATCCTCAACCTCGATGTCAATTCTTCCAGCGCCGATAACCTGGCTTTCCGCATTCGGAGTTATGCGGCATTTAAAAAGAATCCGTATTTCGAGCCGCTGCTACAAGACTGGTTGTCAGCGGGTTATGCGGCCGGAAATCGTCCCGGCAAAGCCATTCTGGCGGCCTACCCGCCTTCCGCACTGGGCTATAACCCCAACCTGGAAATACTGGACGACCTGTTGAAACTGCTGGACGAAGACGATCCCATTCTGCTCGAACGTACGATGCAGATGGATACCAATCCCGAATACATCCGCGCCCAGTTGCTCGAACGCAAAGGCGCCTACCTGCTCAGCATCGGGCAGCCGGAAGCCGCGCTGGCGGTGATGGATAAAATTCTGCCCTCGGAAGCGGCGAAAATGATGCGTTTCAGCCCGTTCCGGGAAAAATTCGGGGAAAAAATCCATCGTCAGGTAGCCGATTCCATTCAGTTGAGTCGGCGCGGCATCGCCAAACGCATCGTCGACCTCGAATTCAAGGCCAAAGCCGCCCTCGCCACCAACGACCCCAATGCTGCGCGCTACTGGTACCAGATCGCTATTGCGTATTACAACATGTCGTATTTTGGTTACGAATGGGAGGTAACGGACTATTACAGAAGCGGTTACAACCAGATGCGGCTGGCACAGGGGCCCGTGTTTTCGATGTATGGCACACCCGATGGCAACCGCGAAAACATCGACTTGAGCCTTGCGCTGAACTACTTTGAAAAGGCCCTCCTGGCCGCAACCGACGATGAATTTGCCGCCCGCGCCGCCTTTATGGCTGCCCGCTGCCAGCAAAAAATGTATTTCTGCGATAAGGACACGCCGTATCGGCCGGGCAGCAAACTGATCCCGACACTGCCCGCGCAGTATTTCGAGTATTACAACCTGCTGATGACCAAATATGCCAACACTACATTTTACAACAACATCGTCAAGGAATGTATGTGGCTGAATGCGTATGCGCGTCACTGATTTTTGGAGGCTTCTTTCGTTTTTTCAGAGGTTTTTTCCACCTTTGCGCTTCTTAAGAGAGTGAGAGATGTGAGAGGGTGAGAGCGTGAGAGATGTGAGAGAGTGAGAGGCGTAGAGTACACCGTGTACTCTACGCCTCTCACTCTCTCACATCTCTCACGCTCTCACCCTCTCACATCTCTCACGCTCTCACTCTCTCTCACCTCTCACTCTCTATTCATGTCTGAAGATTTATTTAAACGGCTTGTTTCGCATTGCAAGGAATATGGATTTATTTACCCCTCCTCGGAAGTGTATGAAGGACTGAACGGTGTGTACGACTACGGTCCGATGGGGGTAGAATTGAAAAACAACATCAAGGACTACTGGTGGAAAGCGATGGTGCAGATGCATGACAACATTGTCGGGCTGGATTCGGCTATTTTCATGCACCCCAAAATCTGGAAAGCCTCGGGCCACGTCGATGCGTTCAACGACCCGCTGGTGGACAACAAAGATTCGAAAAAACGTTTCCGCGCCGACGTACTGATCGAAACGGAAATTGATAAAATGATCGCCAAAGCCGACAAGGAAGTAGAAAAAGCGGCCAAACGCTTCGGCGACACCTTCGACGAAAAAATGTTCCGGGAAACCAATCCCCGGGTGCTGGAATACACGCAAAAGGCGCTCGATACGGAAAAACGCTTGGCTGCTGCGCTCAAAACGGGCGACATGGCCGACCTGAAGACCATGATTGACGAACTGGAAATTGCCGAGCCAGATACAGGTTCGCGCAACTGGACGGAAGTGCGGCAGTTCAACCTCATGTTCTCCACGCAGATGTCGAACATCGGCGGCGACGACGGCAAACTGTACCTGCGCCCCGAAACGGCCCAGGGCATTTTTGTCAACTTCCTGAACGTGCAGAAAACCACGCGCCAGAAAATTCCGTTTGGCATCGCCCAAATAGGCAAAGCCTTCCGCAACGAGATTGTGGCGCGCCAGTTCATTTTCCGTATGCGCGAATTCGAGCAAATGGAAATGCAATATTTCGTGCGCCCTGGCACCGAAATGGAGTGGTACAACTACTGGAAAGAAAAACGCATGGCCTGGCACCGCGCCGTGACGCCGGCGGAAAAACTGCGCTTCAAAGACCACGACAACCTGGCGCACTACGCCAATGCGGCCGTGGACGTGCAGTTTGAATTTCCCTTCGGTTTCAAGGAACTCGAAGGCATCCACTCGCGCACCGATTTCGACCTCGGCAGCCACTCCGAACTGTCGGGCAAAAAAATGCAGTACTTCGATCCCGAACTCAACGAGCACTACACGCCATACGTGGTAGAAACCTCGGTCGGCTGCGACCGGATGTTCCTCACCGTACTGAGCAATGCCCTCGTAGATGAAACGGTGCCCGACGCCAAAGGGGAAGACAGCACCCGTACGGTACTGCGCCTCGCACCGGCCCTCGCGCCGGTGAAATGCGCCGTGCTGCCGCTGCTGCGCAACAACGAAGAACTCGTGGGCAAAGCCCGTGAAATTTACGACCAGTTGAAATTCCTCTTCCTGTGTCAGTACGACGAGAAAGACGCCGTCGGCCGCCGCTACCGCCGCCAGGATGCCATCGGCACGCCGTACTGCGTCACCGTCGACCACGAAACGCTCGAAAACGGTACCGTGACGATCCGCGAACGCGATTCCATGCAACAGGAGCGTGTGGCGATCAGCGAGGTGGCCAGGATCGTGAGCGAGCGGGTGGATATGCGGAAGATATTGTAAGGGGAGGTGCTTTTGTAAGCAGTTCGTTTTTGGTTCCTTCATGCCGCCAGCATGAGTCATTTCGAATTTTTCGCACCTTCATGACGCCATGCCACCCTTTGTCGTCCTGACGGGACCCGTCCACTCTACGAAGGAAAATGCGTTGTTATGCGCCGTAGAGTGGACGGGTCCCGTCAGGACGACAAGGGGCGGCATGGCGTCGCTAAGAGGCGAGGTTTGGTGTGTGTAGTTTTAAGGACTGCAATTTACCCCAGACCCAGCAGCCCTTTCAGCGCATCATAATACACCGATGCGGATACATTCACCGCAATGCCTTCCGCATTTTTATCGATCCATTTCAGAATGGACCTGCCCAGCCCTGTTTTTTCCTCGGGACTATCCGGTTCGGGTAGTGCATCTACAAAAGCAGTCAGAGCGGCTTTTGTGTCAGCCGACATTTGTTCCAGCATTTCTTTCAAGGCATCTACATCGGATGTCTTGACCGTGTTGGCGATCTGGATGCTGGGCTTGTTTTCAATATTGACCTGAAAAACAGGGTTGAAATCCATGCCGCCAAAACCCGGTTCGTGCCTTCTTCCGCCGGCCAGTGCGGGTTGCAGCGCCATGATTTCGCCGCTTTGGTACACACCTTCCAGCAGTTGCACCACCGGCACGTTGTCTTCCAGGCGATTACAAAATGCCTTGCCTTTGGTAAGTTTTACCAGTTCGGACAGTTTGTAGGAAAAAGGATCCTCGCTGTTTTTGCATACCTCACAATTGCAAGGCACCCATTCCTCAAACTTGATGTTTTTGAACCACTTCTGGTGGATGGATTGCACTTCCCGGCGCACCAATTCCAGCGCGTATTTACGGTTGCGGAAGGGCTCGTTTTCCTCCAGCACTTCAATCACAATCTGTTTTAAACCACTTTTGGATTCGCCGTCGTCTTCGTACATGAGCAGGCGGCAGAGGGTGCCTTCGCGTGTGATATTTAACACAGCGCCCTTTTTCCAGACGATTTCCACGCCCTCTACTTTTTCCAGGTGTGCGCTCAGGCGTACAATCAGGCGCGACATCAGGCCTTTGGGCATGATCGGGTATTCGTAGCGGAATTGCAGGGCGCCCACGTGTTTGTACCAGGCATATTGCTCGGGGCGGTTGTCGGGCAGCAGTTGGGCCGCCACGTAATGTCCTTTTTCGTCCGTTTCGTAACAGATATCGAAGTTGTTTTTCGACATCAGTTTGAGGATTTTCTGGGCGTCGGTGCTGGAATACCCTTTCCCGCGCAGGATATGGAAAATATCCTCGGTGGTGAATTTTCCTCTCTGAGTTTCCTTGATCAGGTCGCTTTTGAGCGTGGTGTACACGCCTTCCACGGCCCATTCCGGCCGTAGAATGACCACATCGACAAGATCCGGGTCATTTTGAAAATGCAACAATGCGCCGAGTTGGTGCAGGTAGCCGGTCATGGTAAACTGGTCTATTTCTTCCGTCACCTCATATTCGCTGCAAATTTCATGCAGGCGTAGCGTCGTGATGTAGTTATGTTCCTGTCCTTCTTCGCGCAGGGCATCGCGGATAGGGCCCCATTGTTTGGGCAGGATGTTTTTTACAATTGGCAATTCGGCCAGTCGACGTGTTACCGCTTCGTGCAGGCATTCCCAGCGTTTGTCGTTGTCGGCCAGGTCGACTTCCAGAAACTGGTAATCGAAATCGGATTCGTAGAGTTTCAGCAAATCCTGGTACTGTGGCATGCCTGTGCCGCCTTTCTTTTTGTTGAGAACCAGCAGGAGCGATACTTTGTCTTCTTCCCGTTCCCGGCCCAGCAGGCTGATGATTTTGAACCAGTAGGCGAGATTGGGTGCTTCGGCCCGGGCTTCCATCATCAGCACGTACAGGGCTTTGGGTGAGAGGAAAAACTGGTGGGTCATGTACTGTAATTCCTGTCCGCCGAAGTCCCAGAGGTTGGCGCGGAAGTCGTAGCCGATTTTTAACCCTTCGTGGATATTGATACCGTGCGTTTCGTCGGTGGGCTCATTCAGCGGATCGAACGCCGGATCGATCAGTTTTTTGAAAAGGGTGGTTTTGCCGGTTTTGCCTTCTCCGACGATAAGAAGTTTGGCTTCGTTGAGGGTGGCTGCGCCTTGTTTTTCAAGTTGTTCCCAGTAGGCCAGGATGGCTTCGTTGCCTTGTTTGGCTACTTCAACCGGCGGGTTGGTGAGGGGGCAGTTTTTTAAACTATTAATTTTAACAAGTATACCTGTTGTGCCTAATTCTTCATAAATTTCTTCGCCTTCCCATCTAATATAAATATCCATCTTAATTTGCTGACGAAGTGGGGTAAGGTTGTTGATCTGTGTATTGAAGCATTCGAGTTTTTGTAAGTTTATGAGGTTTTGCAGGGGCGTCAGATCGTTAATCTGCGTGGAGCTGCAGTCGAGTATTTGTAAGTTTATGAGGTTTTGGAGGGGCGTCAGATCGTTGATCTGCGTGGAGTAGCAGTTAAGAACTTGTAAGTTAAGGAGGTTTTGGAGCGGCGCGAGGTCGTTGATCTGAGTGGAGGAGCAGAAGAGTTGTTGTAAGTTAAGGAGGTTTTGGAGCGGCGCGAGGTCGTTGATCTGCGTGGAGGAGCAGTAGAGTATTTGTAAGTTGAGGAGGTTTTGGAGCGGGGCGAGGTCGTTGATCTGCGTGGAGTTACAGTAGAGTATTTGTAAGTTTATGAGGTTTTGCAGGGGCGTCAGGTCGTTGATCTGCGTGGAAGAGCAGTCGAGTATTTGTAAGTTTATGAGGTTTTGCAGGGGCGTCAGGTCGTTGATCTGCGTGGAGTTACAGTAGAGTATTTGTAAGTTTATGAGGTTTTGCAGGGGCGTCAGGTCGTTGATCTGCGTGGAAGAGCAGTAGAGTATTTGTAAGTTTATGAGGTTTTGCAGGGGCGTCAGATTTTTGATCTGCGTGGAAGAGCAGTAGAGTATTTGTAAGTTTATAAGGTTCTGCAGAGGCGTCAGGTCTTGCAATTTTTCAATTTTTTTTTCTCTTTCTCTATAACGTTGTGAAATTACCAAGTGCCGCAACGCTGCACATTTTTCAATCCCTTTCAGGGAAACCAATCTGTTGGGTTCACCTTTGTTTTGGCTGTACTGCAAGGCGCCTTTTTTTTCTTTTGAGTCGTACTCCCACCAGTCATCACTCAATATCAACGTCTCCACCCACACCAATTCCTTGATCTCCACCGGCAATTTCGTCAATCCGCACCTGCCCAAATCCAGGTACGTAGCGTCTTCGCCGCGTTCGTGTTTTGCTTTGTTTTCGGCTATGAGTTGCAGGGCCAGTTCCGACATGTTTTGTAGCAGGGTTTAGGTGAGCGGATAGGGTAGGTGGGAATGGTATATTTTTTATGGATATGGGTAGTAGAATATGGGCGAATGTATGAAAAAAATGGGAGAGGGGAAGTGTGATAGGTGGAATCCAGGCCTTGGGTCATGCCCGGACACGAAGCAGGAGTACTTCAAAGGCCTGTATCCCTTATGCAGCCGCTAAATTTCCAGGTTTTTCTCGCCCCCTAACGACGCCAAACGCCCCCTTTGTCTTCCTGACGGGATCCGTTCACGCTACGGCGCGTAACAACGCATTTACCCTCGTAGAGTGGACGGATCCCGTCAGGAAGACAAAGGGGGCGTTTGGCGTCGTTAGGGGGCGAGAAAAAGTGCAAAAAGGGGCAAAAAAAAACGCCCTGCGGAGCATCTCTCCACAGGGCGTTTCCCTTACCTCCCCATCCCATCCGCGCCATCCGCAAAAAATCCGCGTAATCCGCGTTTCCTACATCGTGCTGGCCGACTTGAAAATCCGGTTCCAGCGAATACCTTCCCGGAAATTCCCGTTTTTGGTGGAGAACCAGATAAACAGCGGTTTGCCCACGATATGGTCTTCGGGCACATAGCCCCAGATGCGTGAGTCTTCCGAGTTGTGGCGGTTATCGCCCATCATCCAGTAGTAGTTCTGTTTGAAGGTGTAGGAAGTGGCTTCCTGCCCGTTGATGAAAATTTTGCCGTCGCGGGTTTCCAGTTCATTGCCTTCGTACACCTTGATGATGCGCCAGTAGAACGGCAGGCTTCTCGAATCAAGGGCCACGGTGGCGCCCGCTTTCGGGATGTAAATCGGGCCGTAGTTGTCTACCGTCCAGGTGCCGTATTGTTTGGCGTCGTTGGGGTACACATAGCCGGGCTGGGCGCGGTCTTGCGGCACGCGTTCCACCTGCACATTGGAAGCGAGGCCCTTGATTTTCTGCACCTGTTCGTCGTCGAGCATGAAGTAGCCCTGCTGCGCAGCATTCGGGCCGGCATCGCGGAGACTGACGCCCCATTCGTCGAGTTTTTTCAGGTTGACCGCCGGGGTCACATGGTACAGAAACTGGCGGTGTGTCGGGTTTTGCGCAGCCTGACCATTGACGTACAGTTGTCCGTCGCGGATCATGATGCTGTCGCCGGAAATAGCCACACAGCGCTTGATATAGTGGTCTTTTTTATCGATCGGGCGGGTAATCACTTCCACGCCGGGCGGTATCACGCCGCCGGTCTGGCGTTTGAGTTGCCCGATGTCGAAACTGCGCTCGGGCAGCAGCACGATGCTGTCGCCCACAGGCCAGTTGAATACTACGGGCTCGTTGCGATCCACTTTTTCCAGTCCTGGCAGGCGGTAATATGGCAGCGAAGGCTCTTCGAGGTACGATTCGTGGTTCAGCAGTGACAGCAGGCCGCTGTTGCTTTGCGAAAAACGATTGTGGATCAGCGGAAACTGCACCACCGTCATGGGCGTGCGGATGCCGTAGTGCGCCTTGCTCACAAACAGGAAGTCGCCCACTTTCAAGGTGCCTTCCATCGAAGACGTCGGAATCACGTAGGCTTCCACCAGGAACATGCGGATGAATGCCGCAGCAAACACTGCAAAAATGATGGCTTCCGTCCACTCGCGCGTCTGCGATTTACGCATGAAAGCATACTCCGTTTCCAGTTTTTTAAGCCCCACTTTGTCGCGCTTTTCCACGGCTTCGTGGTGCAGGCGGTGGTAGGCACGCTCTTTTTCCAGGATAGGGCCCTGGTAGGTATCGTCCTTGTTGGCGCCAATCATGAAAAACGGGATCGGGGCATACACCACGGCTAATACGGCTTGCAGGAAACTGTGTTTCCCAAAGGAGCGCACCATATCGATCACCATGCCCGCATAGATGAAAAAGTTGACGACCGGAAACAACAGCCACAGCGCATACTGTGGTTTGCGACCGATCATTTTGCACCATTCGATGGCAGCAAGGCCCGGAACCAGCGCTTTCCAGCCCGGAATGCCCGCTTTTTCAAACAGTTTCATCATGCTCACGCCGAGCAGAATATACAGGACTACAATAAATATCAGAACCGACATGAAGTTCAAGGTTGAAAAATGAACACTTTAAAAGCCGGACAAAGGTATTTTTATGAAAAACACCGGCGCCCACTCTTCGACAATCGCTGCCACAAGGCCGAACAACGTTGCAAATGCATCGTTTTACGCTTCGGAGGCTTTGCGGCGTTTGCGGCGTGTTTTGAATAATTCCACCACTTCCTTGTCTTTCAAAAAGCCCATGTCTACAAACTGCGTCGACACAAAGCGTTTCACATCCTGGTAGTCTTTGGCACGTTTGTCTGTGAAACGTTTCAGCAGTTTGCTGACGTAGTTCATCGACAGGCGTTCGATCGACTGGTTGAACTGCTGGTTGCCGAAAATTTTCATGTACACATTGAAAATCTTGGTCAGTTCGAAGTAATCGGCGTATTCGCGTTCGGTCAGGCCTTCCATTAGTCGTGCAAAATAGCGCAGGATGAGTTGGCGGAGGCATTCGGTTTCTACGGACAGACCTTCGTGCGTATTGTAAAAATCCTGCACGGCCTCGATGGCATCGGGGTGTACGTAGCCCAGGCTGTGCACCTTGTCGGCAATGCGGTAGTAGTCGGAAATTTTATCTTTCCAGTTTTTGTCGATAGCGGCGCTCATGCGCTCGTCGTTTTCGACGCTGACGCCCGGCGAACTGTACAGACCAATCAGGAAGCGCAGGTAGCGGAGGTCGAATTCCGGGAACGAGCGGCGTTCGCGTTCGAAGTGCGTGGCAAATGCCAGGCGCTCGGCCGGGTCGAGGTCGACGTAATTGCCGCACATAGCCAGCATTTCGAGGTATTCTTCCGTAGCGTAGAAGTCCTTGTTGTTCAGGAATTCCTGGATACGGGTTTTCAGGCTGGCGTTTTCGCCACCGGCTTCGAAACGTTTGAGCAGGAATTGGCGCAGCGCCGAGAAGTTGGGCTTCATTTCACCCAGTGAAGTGGGGAAATCGGCGGAGTGGTATTGTTCGTTGCGGAACTGATTGGAGTAACGCGTGTAGAGTTCGGCGCGGTCTTTCAGGTCGCGGAAACGGTCGTGTTTTTGCTGTTGCAGGAAAAAACGGATGCGTTTGTTTTCCACGAGCGACATCAGGTTGGTAATCCATATATCACTGCTGAGGGCAAAACCAACGGAAATGGACTGACCGATACGTTTTTTCAACTGGTCGAAGTGGGGGCTGCGGCAGATCGCCAGCAGAATGTCTTTGAAGTGGTCGTTGGGGCGTACGTAGCGATATTGGTCGCTGATCTCACCACGCAGTACGGCAAAACCCAGTACGCGGGGCAGGTACAGGCCTTCGAAGGGTGGTTCGAGCAGGTATTTTTCAAACGTCACCAGTTGCAATGGCGCTTCGGAGGCTACCAGGTGGTGTAGTGCGGAGAGTTGTGGTTCGAACTCCTGGCGCAGGTTATTGTAAAATTCATCCTCTTCTTCTTCGAGGTATTGAGCCAGATCGGGCGACTCCTGGATGGATGCCGCCAGTTCGTTCAGGCGGTCGTAGTACTTTTCGTCTAAGGGCTGCATTCGGTTAAGATGATGCTATGAGTGGATGAAATATTTTTGCGTATTTGCTTGAAAATCAAACTTTTGTAATGAAAGTGGTTTCATGGATAAAGTTCGAAGGACAAGATATTTGAAAAAAGACCTGGTAAAACCAACAAGGGCTTTACCAGGTCTTTAATATCAATCTGTGGCAAAAGTAAAAACTTCGCGGAAGTTTTTCGCTTATGCTTCTTCTGTTTTTTCAGGTTCTGCAGCAGCCTCTTCAGCAGCGGGTGCTGCTTCTTCAACTACAGGTGCTGCTTCTTCAGCAACGGCTACAGGTGCTTCGGCTTCTACTTCAGCCGCTGGTGTTTCTACTACTGCTTCTTCTACCGGAGCGGCTTCTTCTTCAACAGCAGGAGCGGCTTCTTCTACAACCGGTTTGGCTTTTACTTTAGCAACACCATCAACAGCAGCGACGAATTTTTTCTTCGCATCTGTGGTTGCTTCGCGGCGTTTTTGGATACCCGATTCTTTGGCTTCGATCCATTTTGCGAGTTGTTCATCAGCCTGCTCGGGCGTCAGAGCGCCTTTTTTCACACCGCGGTCGAGGTGTTTGCGCAGCAGTACGCCTTTGAAACGCAGGATAGCGCGAACGGTATCAGTAGGTTGTGCACCGTTTTTCAGCCATTCGTAGGCGCGGTCGCGGTTGAGTTCGATGGTAGCAGGAACAGTCAGCGGATTGTAGGTGCCGATTTTTTCGATGAAACGGCCGTCACGAGGTGAGCGGGAGTCGGCTACTACGATGTGGTAAAATGGCGCTTTCGAGCGGCCTTTGCGTTGCAAACGGAGTTTGACAGACATTGGAAATAGAAAATTTAAATGAGTAATACTCGCCCGGCTACCTATTTGAAATAGCACCGGGCTTTTCGAGGGCGCAAATGTACGCACCTTCGACTCAATTTACCAAATATCTGTCAAAAAATCATGAAAGGAGTACTTGCCGCACGGTATAGACATTTTGAAGGCTTCTCCCGTTATCAGTCAGGCGGAACAGGCTGAGGATTTTGCTGTCTGCCTGTATACGGGTATTATCGGAGCCGCCAGCAGTCAGTTGAACAGTCACCAGAGCGTCGACAACCTGCCAGGGATGTTTCACTTTGAATTTTATCAGCCCCTTATCCCGGTCTTCATACACCACTTTCCATCGGCTCGACAATTTGTTTTTGAGGCGTTCAAAAACGGTTGTTAGAGGCTGTTGGAGGCTTACCTCAATCTTTTGATGGGTATCGTAATCGATTTGGTCGGGAGTAAGTCCGATGTATTTGGCTCTATACCGAACATACAATACATGCACCAATACGGCCAGGATGCTAAAAATCAGGCCTGCACGAAATCCGGAGACCAGTGTTTGTTCCAGCGAAGGGTACACTTCACCGTCGATGTAGACAGGGAAAAAAAAGTGAAAAAACAGTCTGGGCAGCGTAAAAAGAGCAACACCGAATGCCAGCGTTCTCAAAAAAACAATGAGCAGGTTTTTCATCGTGTCAGAGGTTTATTTTTTACCATTGGGGTAATGTTGACGCATGCAAATGTAAAACTTGCGATTCAGAAATGCAAACTGCCTGATGTAATTGACAACGCCAGACTCGATGCTCCGGGCGTTCGCGCTTGCTGACAGGGCGGTTTTGATCACCTCTTTTTGAAATACCGGGTAACACGGGAGTCGTGGTAATAGAGAGTCTTTGGGTGCAGCGTCACTAAAAAGAACCCCTGCAGAAAGGGTGTGTGCCATCAGAAAAAATAGTGCTGCCATCAAGATAGGCCGGACATTTTTGATAAAAGTATTCATAGAGAAAGCGACGTGTTTCATGTTAGGGATAGACGGTGATGTGAAAAAGTAAAAATGGTAGCGCCGCATGGCTTTCCAGTTGGCGCTACCGGGGTCATCCTACGGTGTATTGTCGGTTAATTGCAGCATTCGGTGAGGCCTGTAGCACAGCAGCATGCGCTAAATTCGTTGTACAGGTTATTTATAGTGCTACTGTAACTCCTACGTACCTCTTCCTTACACGGGCCCTCCAGCAATGCCTGTTTACAACCCAGCAAACCTTCACTGAGGGCTCTTTGGGCAAGTGCATAGTTCAGCGCGAAACTGGTCGTACAGGGCGAGGTGGCCTGGGCGATATATTGCATGCTCATAAAAAAGCAGAGCGCAGCGATAGAAACGTATTTTTTCATGGCGGTGATTATTTGTTTTTGTTGGATTTGAAATCAGATAGTACTTTTTCGGCTTCTTCCACATTCACCGGAATAAGAATTTCCGACTGCTTTTTTATGTCCAGTTGGGCGAAATCGGTGAACTTTTTCTCCACGGCTTCGTATTGTGCCTTATACTGAAGTTCCAGTTTAAGGTACTCGATGTAATTGTCGGCATACGGAAGCCCTGTGAGGCAGGTTTGCATTTGTTGTATGGCATGACCGTCATCCATAATTCCGCAATCATGCTTTTTGGCGAAGATTTTGTCGAGTTCGGCAGGCGGTATGGCCGCTAACATGCGCGACATAGAATTAAGTACCGTACGCAAACGGGCTACTTCCGGATCGGCATCCATATTTTTTTGAAGCGCATTCAGGTCGACGGATTTAGGTTGATCCTGCTTGCAGGCAAAGAAGCCAGCAGCAGCAAAAAGCAGTAGAAACAGTACTTTTTTCATGTGAAGTGGTTTTGATGAAAAAATGTAGGTAAAAAATGTTAATACGCAATTCGGGTTTGTAGCCCCGCCCCGCTATCGATAAGCAGTTGGCTTAGCCTGAAACCTGTTTTGTCCGCAGTGTTAGTGTTTGTTATTGTTTTGTCACTTTCCGTAGTTTTCGTCGAGACAGTTGTGAAAATCAATATACGCCGCTATCACGCCTACCGCTCCGGCTATTACAGCGCCCCAGGGACCAGCCGATGCCCCGATGGCAATTTCTGCTGCTACAAGTGCTAAGTGGTCGATTAATTGATCATAACAAGGTGTTGGAAAACCCGGGACTGTGGATCCGGCCGCCCCTCCACTCAACATATTTTGAAGATCGAGTTCGGAAGCATGCAAACTCAGCAGTTCAGACAGATATTCTTTGGTCATGGCGCCCGTATTCAGGGCCTGTGTAATGGGCGCTCCTACCGCCGACAATTGGGCAGAGAACTCGGCCATGCTGTTGAACCCCAGCGATTTCAGTTTTTCATTCACCTTCAGAGACGAATACTTTCCCGATTTGAGGTCTTCATACACAACAGGGTCTTTGGCCAGTGGAAGTAGGTTCGTGACCATCCATTGTGCGTAGGCGACAGCCTGAGTTTCCATATCGGAGGTTCGCTGGCTGGTCTGGAATACCGCTTTCGTAGATGGGAATGATTCAGCCATGGGCAGGTCGGCGTCTTTGCTGCAAGAACCGAGCGTAAACACGACCGCTAACAGCAACACGAGTACCTGCCGAAATAAGGGTGGGCGAAGAAAAGAAAAACCAAGATTTTTCATAATTTTGTACAGTTAAAAGTGACCCTTACTCTGATTGTTTTACCCGGCCATTTCAGGGATGAAAACCGGGGGCTTGAGGGGTAGGGGAACAAGGGGTAACAGTTGCCGCTGTTACCCTCTTTCTTTTTCGGTCGTATTGCAAAAGGTCATAGTAATTCCGGTCAACGATCGGGAAAACCCCAACGCTGAAGCAATACAAGGGAGAGGCACGAGTAGTGCGCAAGAAGAAAAACCAGGAAAAAGAAGTGATTAAAGCGTGCCGCACATTCCTGAATAAGATGGGAAGGCGCTGTGTTTGGCTGGAAATGCGGATTAAAAGTACCTGAGATTATCTATCGGTTTTTCAAAGTGTTTTACAAACGTAACAAGTTTTTGGAATGGATGCAAAATTCTGACATAAAAAATTTTAAATAATTTAAACTTGTACTAATCTTGTTTTGTAATCCGTTGAAATGCAGTTGGTTGCAAAGAGGTTGTGCCTTCCAAACAACATGATATTTTCCTTCTCATCCATTTTAATTTTTGATTTTTTGATGACCCGCACCTTTATTTTCCTGTTATGCTGTCTTGGATGTGCGCCTTTGTCGGCCCAGTCTGTTTCCGGAATAATCAATCATTATGCAGCTGTAACAGCCATCGATTCCTGCACAGGCAGCCTGCAGGTTACGGACACCAGTGGTTTTCACAAGAATGATTTAATACTGATCATTCAGATGCAGGGCGCGGGCATTTCGGCTTCCAATAATTCGGGCTACGGTACGATTCAGGCCATGAATGCTGCCGGCTGGTTTGAAAAAGCAACGATCGATTCCGTGGGCGCGGATGTGCTGTTTGTCCGGCACCGACTCATCCATCGTTATCAAACAACAGGCCATGTACAAGTGGTACGCATTGCTCGTTTTGCCACTGCGGTAGTGTCGGATACCTTGCGTGCACAGCCCTGGGACGGCCAGACCGGGGGCATCGTAGCGCTGGAAGTTACGGACTCGCTGGTACTGAATGCACCCATCATTGCCGATGGCGCCGGATTCCGGGGCGGAGCAGCCACGGTCGCTCCCGTCAATAACTGTAATTTTCTGATTCCCGAAACGGCCTATTTTTACAGTGCTGGCAACTGGCGCGGCAGCCTGAAAGGCGAAGGTATTGCAGCCTCCGAGGCGGGTAAAGAACTGGGGCGTGGCCCGCAGGCCAATGGCGGCGGCGGCGGCAACGACCACAATGCGGGCGGTGGCGGCGGCGCGCACATCGGTCGCGGTGGACTGGGGGGCAACAACGATGAGCCTTCTTCGCTGGGTTGCGACGGTTATTACCCCGGAATCGGCGGAAATAAGGTGGCCGATGAGGCCTTGCGCCTCTTCATCGGCGGCGGCGGCGGCGCCGGGCATGCCAACAACGGATTCGATGGCTCGGGTGGCTCGGGTGGAGGAATCATCCTGATACAGGCAGCCTCCATTTCAGGTTCGCAACCTATCCTCGCTGCCAGAGGTGCGTCGGCCAGCATTGCTAATGGCGATGGCGGCGGCGGCGGTGGCGCTGGCGGTACAATCTGGCTGGAAACGCAACAGGCGCCCACCGACCTTCAATTGCTGGCCCACGGCGGTAATGGCGGCAATACCTCAAACAACAATGCCAACCGCTGCTTCGGCCCAGGCGGCGGCGGCGGCGGCGGCAGGATTGTGACCAACCTGAGCGGATTTTCTGTTCCCTCGGGCGGCGCAGCAGGTATTGTGACGTCCTCCACCGGGGCTTGTCAGGGGAGTTCCAATGGCGCGGCAACGGGACAGAACGGGCGCGTCGATCCGGTGCCTGCGTTTCCCCAAGGAAACCAGCCACTGATTCCGAAATGGGTGGCTCAGCCGCTATCCGATACGGTTTGTGAAGGCACTCCGGCTTATTTTCTGGTAAAAACGAACCCTGGCGACTGGCATTTTCAATGGCAATACAACACGGGCAGCGGATGGCAGGATATCGAAACCGGCACAGGCTGGTATGGAGTCAACCAGGATTCTCTGGCTTTTCCCAATGTGTCGGCATCGATGGACGGATGGATGTTGCGCGCACAGGCAAGTCGCCCCGGCTGTTACACCATCGTTTCCGAGGCCGCCGAACTTCGGGTCGGCAAAGCGCCCGTGGCAGGCTTCTCCGCAGCCGTGGATGGCCAAACGGTTTCGTTTTTTAACCAGTCGCAAGGTGGCGACGGCTACTTGTGGGATTTTGGCGACGGGCAATTCAGCAGCGACCTGGAACCGCAACACACCTATGAAAATGAAGGTGTTTTCCCGGTATCACTCAGGGTTTACAATACCTGCGATACGGTGGAGGTGATGAATGACATTCAGATTTTGTTGCTGCCAAATGCGGCTTTTGTAGCACCTGATTCGGTGGAATCCTGTGGGCCAACACTTGTTTCATTCCAAAATACATCTTCGGAAAACAGCCAGGTTTTTCAATGGTATTTCCCGGGTGGCAGCCCAGAAGCATCAGGCGCTTCCAGTCCCGACATTACTTACAGCACTACTGGAACATACGAAGTCGTGCTGATTGTCTCCAACAATGCAGGTTCTGATACCTTCCAACAAACCATTCATATTCAAATACTTGCATTTCCCAGTGCGCAGTTTGATTATGTATTGTTGCCCGAGGGGGTGGTGCAGTTTACAGGAAATGACGGCTCCAATGCCGAGTTGACCTGGGATTTTGGCGACGGCAGCCCGGTGCTTACTTCTGCTGACACGGTGACGCACCAGTACGCAAACGGCACATACACGGTGTCGCTCGTCGCGTCCAATTCCTGCGGTGCATCGGTGCTTCAGCAAATGATAGAAGTGACGAGTGGAAGTGTCGGAATCCGCCAGGAGGATGCCGGGCAGAGCATTCGGATTTACCCTAATCCGGCAAACCGTTTCCTGATTGTGGATGCTACCGAGGCTAACATCATGCTGGAACGCATTCGGCTACTCGACTTGTCGGGGCGTATGATGCTGGAGATCGGCGAGATTCAGGAACCGAAAACAACGATGTATCTGAGCCACTTGCCTGCGGGCGCCTACTGGCTGGAAATAACGACTGAAACGGGACAACAAAGGCGAATATGGATCAAACAATAAAAAAATGCTCAGTAATTGCCATGTCCCTTGCCCTCCAGCCAGTCGACGTAATCCACCGACCCGAGCCTGAATTTGAATTGCACAGGTAATTTTTTGCCCATCTGATGTTCGATTTTGCAGAAAAAAGGCAGGTTATCGGGTTTCCATTGGGCCAAACCCGGGCTGAAAAACAGCGGTATCCCGGCAGGTTTTGAACAGACTGGCGCAATGGGAACAAACAGCAGCGTCGGTTTGCGGGCGGAAGATGGCGCATGGCTGTTCAACATTTGTTTTAACTCGGGAATGGATTTTCCATAAGCCTGAAAATCAATATTTTGTGCGTGCAATACATTGCCGAAAAAGCAAAGGATACACCAGCATTTCACCATAAAAACAACCTTGTGCCGATTATTCTTCCACGAGTTTGCCATCATATTTTTTGCCTTCATAGAGTTCAAATTTCTGAAAACTGCATTCCAGCGCACCATTGAACAGCGTAATACGCCGGGAAGGGCGAAGCCCCACGTGTTTCAATGCTTCCCGATTCGAGGAAATCAGCCAGGCATTCCAGCCTGACCAGTGGTTTTTGAGGCGGTCGCCGATGCCTTTGTAAAAATCGGCAATGTCGGCCATTTTAAGGCGCTCGTCGTAGGGCGGATTGGTCATAAGCGTTCCGGGAACCCCTTCGGGCGGAATCGCTTTTTCAAAAGGTGTTTTTTCTACACGCACAATTTTGTCCAATTGTGCCGAAAACAAGTTGATGGTCGTGGCATTGCGGGCGCGACTTTCCTTGTCGGAGGCGACAATTGGAAATTCGAACGATGACAAAATGCGGGCATCTGCCTCTCCTTTGACTTCCTCCCACAGTTTTTTGTCAAAATCAGGCCATTTAAAAAAGCCAAACCCTTCGCGTTTGTGCTGCGGCGGCATACGAGTAGCCAGCATGGCGGCCTCGATCGGGAGGGTGCCCGATCCGCACATGGGGTCGACGAACGGCGATGCCGCATTCCAGCCCGACAGCAGGATCATACCCGCTGCCAGCACTTCGCTCAAAGGGGCATCTACGGTGTCGCGGCGATAGTTGCGCCGGTGCAGGGAACCACCGCTGGCATCGATCGACATTTCCACGCGGGTGCCTTGTACATGAATGTGCACGCGCAGGGTGGGGGCAGTGGTGTTCACATCGGGTCGGCGGCCAGTGCGTTCCCGGAACTGATCGACAATGGCGTCTTTGGTAAGCAGGCCCACATAATGCGAATGTTTGAACACTTCGCCGTGGGTGATGCTTTCAATGGCCAGGGTGTCGCGTACCGACATGTACTGCGACCAGTCAATTTCGCGTACCCCTTCGTATAAATTGCGCTCGTTGTAAGCAGAAAAAGCATGTACGGGAATCAGCACCCGAAGCGCGGTGCGCAGTTCGTAGTTGGCGCGATACATCATGCGACGATCACCATCGAATGCCACGGCGCGTTTCAATTCACGCACGCCGTTGGCGCCCATTTCTTTCAATTCTGAAGCCAGAACGGGCTCCAGCCCGGCCGCTGTTTTTACAATATAAGTCTGTACCATATGTCGAGGCGCAAAGATAGAAGTCCGGCTCGCAAAAAAGAATCAACGCGCCGGCAGGTCGATGGTGTCCACACTAACGGAATATCCCGAAAAATTGCCGTAGCCTCCCTGTACATTGTTGAACACTGCATCTGGGTCGCTCAGGGGCAGGTTGTTGCCTTGCCGGGCCACCGACAAGTGGTATTTGTAAAATTCTTCCGAGAGGGTACGCCATTCAATGTACAGCCTGCGGGGGCGTTCATTCAGGCCCGGGCGGTAAAATACCAGCGCATTCAGGTTGAGTGTTCGCACACCTTGTGCCCAGAATTTTTCATTGATGAGTACGACGGGTTCTGCCACATTGTGTAAGAGGGAAAGCGTACGGCCGTCAGATGAATATCCTGCCGGTTCATTTTCATAGGTAAAATCTACCACCGCTACGCTGTCGATGAATTCAAGCACGTCGATATCCGTCGTGAGGTTGAAGGCAAAATATGGCTGCCGGGAAGGAATATGCTGCAATTCCAGCGACAAGGGTATGCGCAATGCTTTGTAGCCTTCGTCCAGATCAACCACAGAAATATCTTCCGGCCGAACTGAAACGGGCGTGAAACGCACGTGTTTCGGCACATCGCTGCTGGCTTCTGCCTGAGGCAGGCCATCAATGCGCACAGCCATGGAATAACCCTCGTTGGGTTCTACGGTGTCGCGGCTTTCCCAATAAATATTTTTGCCGGTGCCTTTCCGAAAAAGTTTATCGAGGAAAATACCGTTTTTGGAAACGCTCACATCCACGTCCGTAGGTGGGGCAGGCACACTCCCGTCGTTTACCTGCTGGCTGTAATTTACCCGGATGCGGAATGGCTGTCCGGGTGTAAAATGACAGATTGCAACTATTTTGGTAGCCTCTTCCGGCAAATCGATAATGACCTCGCGGGCGCATTGTACCGCCAGCAAACCAGCCAAGAACAAAATCGAAATAGAAGAAACACGCATGGCAGCAAAATTACAACTTAATCTCATACCGGAATACGGGCAGCAACGGCAGTAAAGTGTACTGTATGGCTTTGCCCCGAATTTCGCTGGAGGAATCAATCGACAGGTAAAACGGATTAGAGCGGTTGTAAGCGTTGTACACTCCCAACTGAATACTGTGCTGGCTTTTTCTTTTGTTAAAATGTGCGTTCAGCGCCAGGTCCAGCCGGTGATAATCGGGTAAGCGGTAACCATTCACTTCCGTGTACACATACACTTCGCGTTCTACTTCCCCTTCTACCGACTGGTGGCTGTATTTTACGCCGGTCAGGGTAATGGGGTTGCCGGTGGCATACGTCCAGATCGCGCTGGCATCAAGCCAGTTGTTCAGGCGTTGCTGCAGGATGATTTTAATATCATGTGGCCGGTCGAAACGGAACAAAAACTCGCGCCCGGAGTTGAGTTCCGGAAATGTGCGCGTCGTTTTGGAAAAGGTGTACGCAATAGAGCCAGTAAAAGTACCCGTGTTTTTTTCCAGAACCAGTTCGATGCCTTTACTGCGCCCGGTGCCCGAGGCGATGCGATCCTCCCAGCCGCTGGCATCTTCCGCACCACCGCTGAAAAGGGCGTCGTTGGAAGACAAAAAAGTAAATACCCGATCGAGGTTTTTGTCATAGGCCTCTGCCTGCCACGACCATCCGCGTTTTTGCCAACTGATGCCCGCGGAAAATTGCCGCACCTGTTCAGGCTGCACTTTTTGGGTAGATGGCACCCATAATTCGAACGGCAAACTCACATTGAACGATCCGATCTGGTGCAGGTACTGGCTCATTTGGTGGTATCCGCCCCAGATATTCCAGCCTGAGTTGCGTCCCCAGCGGAGCCGGAGCCGGGGCTGTAGCGAGCGGTAATTGACGTTTTTTCCCTGAAACACCGAGCCGTTCAAACCGGCCTCCACATGGAGGTTTTTGAGTGGCTCAAATTCGGAGTCGAAATAGGCCTCCGTTTCATTGGTAGTGATGCGCTCGTTGTTTTGCAGAATATTGGCCAATGAGTCGATGGCGGTAGGCGACTGGCCGGGCAATTGAAAGTTGACCGACAAGGCGCCGGGCTGAAAATTATGCTGCGTCAGGGCAAATCCCCAGCGCAGGGTAAGCCGGTCGGAGATATAAAAACTGAAATCCGTTTTGCCTGAAATATCGCGGATCAGGGTCTGGTACAACTGTGCATAATCGTACAGAATCTGGTACTTGCCAGAAGGAAACAACGCCTCCGAGTTGAAAGTCAACTGGCTGTTGTAAATAAAACGACTGTACCGCAGCGTGGTGTTGGTAAACAGGTTTTTATTCAGCAAATGATTCCAGCGCAGGGCCGCAATGGCATTTCCCCACTCGGAAGTAATGTTGTATTTGTCGGTCACTACGGCATCCGTGCCATTGTACACTTGTATGTAATTGTTGCGGAAACGGTCGCCACCGGCATAATAACTAAAATACACCCGATCGCGGTCAGACAACGCATAATTCAGTTTCAGGTTGGCATCATAAAAACGGTAATTCACCTTGTCGCCCGAAAAAGTGAGCAAATTCCCTTTTTTACTAAAAAAATCGACCCATGGGCCCAGATAAGTGGTGCGCACACCCAGCAGAAACGAACTTTTGTCGCGCTCTAAAGGCCCTTCAATGGAAGCGGAAGAAGCAAATAAGCCTGCCGAAACATTGGCATGGTAATCCCTCATATTCCCGTCGCGCGTACGCACATCGAGCACAGAGGCCACTCTGCCGCCATATCGGGCAGGAAAATCGCCTTTCCACAGCCGCACATGACTTACCGTGCTGGGGTTGTAAATGGAAAACAGACCGAGCGCATGGCTGGGGCTGTAAACGGGCACATCGTCGAGTAAAAACAGGTTATGGTCGGCATTGCCGCCCCGCACATGGAGCCCGCCCAGGCCGTCTACACCCGTTTGAATGCCGGGCTGCAAGGCCGTTTGCCGCAGCAAGTCGGCTTCTCCGCCGGGCATAGGCAGGGTTTGCAGGTCGGAACCCGAGAGGTATTTCGGGCTGCCGCCTTTTTGCTGGCGCGTTTCGGCGTTTTCCTGTTCGCTGATGACCACCTCTGGAAGGCTGTTGTCGGGATGCAACTGGAATCGAATCAGCCGGTCGCGCCGGATTTCAATAGATTGCCGTTCTTGCCGGTACCCGATATACGAAACGCTGATTTCATACGCGCCTTCATCGAGTCGGAGGCTAAAAAAGCCATATTCATTGCTGACGGTTCCGGTGTTTTTTTCCGAAACAGCCCGCACACTGGCCCCGATCAGCCTTTCACCGGTTTCCGTGTCCAGCACATATCCGCTGAGGGTGTATTTCTGGTTTTTCCGGAAAAAAACAACCTGTGTGCCATCGAAATTGAAGGAAACATTGGCGCAATTGCTGATTTGTTCGAGCACCTGGCGCAGGGGTGTTTGCCTGCTATCGATACTGACTGGCGCGCAGCGGGCAAATAAACGATCGTTGAAAGCGATATTGACACCTGTTTGCCGGCTCAACTGCACGAGCGCATCGGCAGGCGCACAATCGCGGCAGGAAAAATCTACCAGTTCGGCAAGCCTGTTTTGCCCCATCGCCGAACGGATGGCACAAAAGCAGATCAGAAATAAAACGAGCCAAGTAGATTTGTTCATGTTCGGGCATCAAACAGGTCGCAAGTTAAGACGCTCTGCAGGCATAGCGACCGCTTTAACGAAATTTTCATTCCCGAAAACTCGACCCATGGCCTGAAAACCGCATTTTGTCGAAGCATTTTTGAGAATCTTCGAGAGTTCTTACCTCCGCGACTGCATTTCACCTACTTTTGCGGCTCTTTTGAAATGTGTTAAAAAATGGAAGAAAGACAGAGTAATATAAGTACGTTCATAGGTATCGGACTGATTTTTCTATTGCTGTTTCTCTGGATGCGTACCTCGCAACCACCACAGCAACCCGAGCAGACGGCTACCGAACAGAGCGCCCAGCAGCAAACACAAACTACTCCTGCCGCCAACGTGCCGGCCCAACAAGCGCCTGCACCAGTCCTCGGCGATTCGGCCAGTCAGGCCATGACCAATGCCAAATTCGGCGCATTTGCAGCAGCAAGCACAGGTAAGGAACAATCTACAACGCTTGAAAATGAACTGGTAAAAGTGACCTTTTCCAATAAAGGTGGCCGTATTCAGGAGGTTTTGCTCAAAAAATTTGAAAAAATCAGCGTCGATACCTCCGGAAAGGAAATCAAAAACCCGGTTCGATTGCTGGAAGACAACAAAAACCGCTTCGAGTATGAATTGCCGGTAAACAACACCGCATCGGGTAAGGTACTCACCAGCGATCTGTATTTCACGCCGATTGTGAATGGTAATACCATCTCTTTCCGCGCCGATGCAGGCCAGGGCCGCTACTTCGAACAACGCTACACCTTGCGCCCAAATGACTATACCATCGATTATCAGGTGACAGGCAACGGGTTGCAAAGCGTTTTGTCGCAACAGCAACTGCGATTCAACTGGATCAACCACCTCGATAAACTGGAAAAAAACCAGACCTACGAACGCACCATGTCGTCGGTGTACTACAAGAAGACCGATGCTTCATCCGATTATTGCGATTGTCGCAAAAATGATACGGATAACCTGGGTCAGGAGCCTGTACAGTGGTTTGCACACTCCAACCAGTTTTTTAATACGGCTGTAGTAGCAAGTGGTTTTAGTTTCCGCGATTTTATCGGCGAAACGATGATGCTCACGGATGCCGATCCGGACCTGAAAATCCTGCACGCCGCCGCTACCGTTCCATTTGAAAGTGGAATGGCGAGCATGACCATCTACTCGGGCCCGAATGAATTCGAGCGCCTGCGCGCTTTCGGGGTACAACTGGAAGATATTATTCCTTTTGGCGCCAGTGTATTTGGTGCTATCAACCGCTGGGTGATTCACCCTATTTTCGATATTCTCCAAAGCATCATCGGTATTCCAGGTATTGTTATCCTGATCCTGACGCTGCTGGTAAAACTGCTCCTGTACCCGCTGACCTATCGCATGGTACTGAGCCAATCGAAAATGGCCGCCCTGAAACCTCAACTGGAAGGACTTAAAAAGAAACATGGCGACGACCAGCAGGCCATGAGCGTAGAAACGATGAAACTGTACAGTACCTACGGGGTGAATCCTCTGGGGGGCTGTCTGCCTGTATTCCTGCAAATGCCGATCTGGTTTGCGCTGTATCGCTTTTTCCCGGCTGCCATTGAGTTCCGTCAGCAAAGTTTCCTCTGGGCGACCGACCTGTCGAGTTATGACAGCATCATGCAATTGCCATTCCAGTTGCCTTTTGGCGCGGGCAATCACCTGAGCCTGTTTACCATTATCTGGGTTGTAACTACGCTGTGGTACACCTGGTACTCCATGAAACAAATGGATGCCAGCAATATGCAGAACGAGCAAATGAAAGTGATGCAATACATGCAATACGCCATGCCGGTGATGTTCATGTTTTTCTTCAACTCCTTTGCTTCCGGTCTTACGCTTTATCTCTGTTTCAGCAATATTCTGAACATTGGACAGACGGTATTTACCAAGAAATTCCTGATCGACAATGACAAAATATTAGCCGAACTGGAAGCCAAAAAGAACCAGCCCAAGAAAACGGGCGGATTCCGCGAACGCCTGGAAAATGCGATGAAAGAACAGCAGCGCATTCAGGAAGAACGCGCAAAACAGCAAGGGAAGAAGAAGTAAGAGGCAAGGGGCAAAGGGCAAAGGGCAAGAGGCAAGGGGCAAAGGGCAAGAGGCAAAAAGCAAGAGGCAAAGGGTACGCTCCCTTTGCCTCTTGCTTTTTGCCCCTTGCCTCTTGCTCCTTGCCCTTTGCCTCTTGCCCTTTGCCCCTTGCCCTTTGCCCCTTGCCTCTTGCCTCTTGCCCTTTGCCTCTTGCCCCTTGCCCCTTGCCTCTTGCCTCTTGCCCTTTGCCTCTTGCCCCTTGCCCCTTGCCCTTTGCCTCTTGCTTTTTGCCCCTTGCCCCTTGTTTTTACATCTGCTCCAATAACCAGCGAGGTAATCGTTTATATACTGCCGCAATAAGCGCCCATCGTTTGGTAATATAGGCCACTTTCCTTTCCTGTTGTATGGCTTTGAAAATCTGCCGGGCAGCCTTTTCCACCGGTGCGGCCCAAAATATTCCGGGGCCTTTTGCCATGTCGGTATCTACATAACCGGGCCGAATATCGGTGATGATAACAGGCTTTTTTTGTTTGCGGGCTTTTTGCCTCAGGCCTTCCAGGTAATTGATCTGGTATGCCTTGCTGGCGTTGTAGGCCGGCGCTGCGCCATTGCCTCGCAGCCCTGCAATGGAGGTAATCGCTACGAGGTGCCCAAAGCCCTGTTTCTCAAAATAACGAAAAGCCCAGTCGGCCACGCAGGTGAAGCCGGACACATTGGTCTCGAAGGTTTGCTGTTCCGGCTCGAAATCGAGCCGGAGATTGAGAAGCCCAGTTCCCGAACTGATTACCAGCAAATCGACGCCGCCCAGTTCCTGCGCCAGCGCATCCAGGTGTTGTGTTATGTGATTGAGGTCGGTGACGTCGAATGTGCGCACCTGGAATGCTGCGGGTTTTTGGGCTTTTAATTCTTGTAGTAATGCAGTCCTTCGGCCTGTGATACCAACCACATAGCCTTGTTGGACAAGTATTTCTGCGAGGCTCTTTCCGATGCCGGAAGTGGCGCCGACGACGATGGCTTTTTTCATGTTTGTCGGGCAAATCAACCCTTAAAAATCTTCAAAATAAGTACGTGCATTTCTGGCTACGTTGGGTTTCATGCGTGTCGCATCTCCGTAGTTGTCGCCATCGTATTCTTCGCCGGCATTTCGGGCGTACAGTACGCGCTCCCAGCGCGGGTTGTTGATTTCTCCACGGGCATTGGAGTGCAGGAGGATGAAATCTTCACCAGCCAGCGAGGGGTTGTAAAACAGGAATTTCACATTGCGCTGTTTGGTTTTGGGGAAATTGTAGTACACCCAAATTTCATAAGGCGGCGCTGCAGGGTCGTCTTCCACATGAATCAGATCGTCGGGGCGGCCAAAGCGCATATAGGTACGGCCGCGATCGGTTTCGAAGCCGAAGCGGAAGCCACTTTTGAATTTGGCATCTGCAGCCCGGGCAATTTCCATGTGTTGCAGGTAGGCTTGTTCGGGGTTGTTGGGGTCTTGCCGTACAAAGTAACGGAACACGAAATAGCGTTTTTGTTTGAGATCGTCCGAAACCAGCACGTTTTGCAGGGTAGCCGATTCTTCGTTGGTGAGCAGCGGCCCGATGGCGCGCAGGGCAAAACGCAGATCTTCGGCTTGCAGCGATTGCACGAATTGATTCGCCAGCATTTCTTCCGTGATGGCATTTTCGTCGATTTGCAGGAACGGATTGCTGCGCTGAAAGGTAAGGGAGCGGGTTTGCAGTACCTGGTTGGCGGCGTCGCGAATTTCAACGGTCAGCGAATAATTGCCGCTTTCCAGTTTGCTGATGTCCATCTGCACCAGCACAGCGTCCATCTGAGCCGGTTTTCTGCGTTTGCTACCTGCCGAAATCAGGGTTTTAATGCCATTGCCTTTTTCCTGCTCAATGAGGTAGCGAACGGTGTAGGCTTCCTGACCGGCCAGGGTAATATCGCTGTGATAAATTTCTGTGTAAAATGCCAGGAGGGTAGCAAAGCGGTCGTAAAAATTGAAAGGCAGGGGCTCCAGGTAGTATCCATTTTTATTGAAAGGCCCATCCGAATTGTCGGCGCGGAAAGTGCGTAGCAACTGTGGCTCCGACAGGTGCAGGGCCAACTCGACACGAACGGTTAAATGGGTGGAATAATGATCGGTGCTGGAAGCATCGTTCAAATCCTGGCAACTTATTTCCAGTTCGTATTCCCCATTTGGAATGGCAAAGCGCTTTACATCCAGCAAGGCGCGTGGATATTCCAGTGCAGGGCTGTTGAGTGTGTATTTTTCATAATTCACCACCTGATCGCCTTTTTTTATCAGCATCAAAACTTCGACAGCAGCCTGAACGTGGGAAGAATCCACATTCACAAAATGAAGAGAGCCGGCGGCGATCTCAATATTGATTTCAACATAAGGCTTGTCGGGCGTTGCATACACGGCATAGGAAACGCCCATGTCGAGTGCGGCCATGGTGTGCGGCACGATCAGTGCGGCGAGCAGCAGGGAAAAGAGATTTCGTTTCATAACTTGCATGGAGTGTTAGTACCGACAACAATGTTTGGTTTTTTGGCTATACAAAGTTGAACGAATTTTTGGAAAAGTCAGGTTTCTGACGGGGTTGCATGAGCCTGATTTCACTCAAAATTACTGCCCTGCATGGCAGGATGCCAAATAAAATAAAATGACTATCTGCATATTGTACCCTTGTGTTTTTATGGAGTGGAACCCTACATCATAACAGCCAAGCGTTGTTTAGGCGGTGGTATGGGCTTTAGCCCGTCGGGACAGTGCCATTTATGGCGCTCACAAAAAAATAATAATTATAGCGCCATAAATGGCACTGTCCCGACGGGCTAAAGCCCATACCACCGTCTGAATAACGCTTGGCATATCTTTCAACTTTGGGCGCCTTTAAGAACAAAAATGGGCGGGGAAAAATATGCAGTTAGTCATTAAAATATTATATCTCCCCTGTTTCCCGCAGCATCTCCTGCATCAATGTCAATTGATTATTCAGAAGCCGCTTTACTTCGAACAGTTCATAGCGGTAATTGAAGCGAAGGTCGTGGTTCTCATAGTGGTTTTCGCGAATAGGAAAAATACCCAGGAAATTGGCATGCCAGCGTATGCGGCCTTTCCCGCTGAGTTCCATCAGGGGAATTTCCAGGAAAATGTCTTTCGGGAAAAACAGGTAAATCCCTCTCATGTTCCGGATAATATCGACGGCAATGGCGCGCTCCGGACGGCGATTTTCGTACCGATACTCACTGATGTCGTGAAAGTAGCGCTCCCGCTCGTCGAGATAACGCCGCATGGCGATGCGCTCGCGGGCATTGGAAAGTCGAAATACCTGTGGGCGGGTGGCGTACAATTGTTCCAGTATGCCAATCGGATTAAATGCTTCCGCTGCGGGCAAAGCCAGCCATTTCCCTTCCTGACTGATGTAAATCCAGGGTAGTTTTACTTCGTTGGTAATTTCCGTAAACACCAGATCCAGGTATTGCAGGTCTGGGTGCAACTGGTAGCCGGCGAGCGTTTCGCGCAACAGGCGGATTACTTCAGGACGCTGTTTTTCGTCGCGGTTTTTTATACTGTTGTAAACCGGCAGGATTCGTTTCTGGAACAGGTTGAGCGCAATGGTTTCGCGGAGCGTATCTTCCGGAAAATGCGGAAAAAGGGCAATAATCTGGCGCAATTCTGCCTGCGCGTCGTAACCCAGTCCCAGGCTTTCTGCATGCGTCACCAGTGGTGTATTGGGGTTGTGGTGCATCCAGATCATCAGACCGCTGCCGCTGAGTTCGCGGATACAATTTTCAGGGAAAACCTTGCCCTGCTCCGGGAATGCCCGATAGGCCACCATCCAGCGGCGCAAACATTCAATCAGTAACCTTCTGGCGTCGAGGTCGGGCATGCGCCGGAAATCGGTGAAGGACAGGCCTTTTTCCACCGAGGCATACAGACGATCAGTGTCGGCAACATAAGCCAGGTAAACACTTTTTTTGATATTGGGTGCTACCTGAAGCCACCCTGCACGGCCGGAATAGTCGCGGATGATTTTCTGGACAATGCCGTACACATCGAACTGATATTTACTGCATTCCGGGTCGGAGATGAGTTCCCCGCTTTCGTTGAGCGTGAACCACGGCACCGGCGCCTGTGCATCTGCGCCCAGAATGAGTTCCGGGAGCAGGTATTCCAGAGCCAGGCGCAAAAACGATTGTCCGGCGTGTTCTTCTGCATCCTCCCCGAAAATATGAGCGCCCAGCAGGCAGGAGTAGGTAAAACGAATAACCGAAGCGCGAATATCGGTAAACGGCCGGCGTCGCTTGGTATCTTCCACTATCTGGGCAGCCAGCGTCTGGCGTTTCGCCAGCAGGCTGAAGTAGAGGTCTTCACGCAGCAGCGATCTGTTTTTGACAATTTTTCCAGGATCGTCGGCTTCCATGCCCTGCAACATATCGAGGAGTTCCTGTATTTCACCCAGGAGGTCGAAGTTGCCGTCGGGCATAAACTGAAAATGCTCGCCCACCACGTCTACGCGCCGCACCCAGGCGCACTTGCCGCCTCCGCAGCATTCGATGACGGCGGCTTCCAGCAGTTCTTCCGATGGATACACCAGCCGGCAAACCTTGAGCGTATCGTCCAGAATAACCCGCAGGGGCACACGGTTGTCGGGCACATCTTCCTCGTGCTTACCGGTGTGTAGCAGCGGGTCGTTGGGGAAGCGGTGATACACGCGCAGGGCAGCATCCGACAAGGCTTCGGACGCAATGGCGAGGTTATGAAACGTGGTACTCGAAACACATTTCCCGTCGCGCTGGTACTCGCGCAAACGGCTGGCAAACATCAGGACGAACTGCAAAGGGCGGTCGTTGCCGTTCATCGCCTCCTGCATCACGCGCATGGGCGTTTCTTTCTGCAAAAATGTAATCAGCAGGTATTCAAACAGTTGCGCCGATTGCGGGTCGATTTTGGTGCGCACATGCTCGCAATGTGCGAATGCTTGCGTGTAGTTTTTTACCGCCATTGCGTCTTTGGCCAGCAACAGGCTGCGGCGGAAATCGCTTTTTTGCTCGAACGACAACAGGCCTATTTGTTCCAGCGACTCCTGCTCCCGCGGGCCGACGGGCAGGTTGAGGGTTTCGGGAATGTCAATTTCATCGACAGGAACAAAAAAAGGCGGAACCGTACTTTCTTCCCGGCTATCGGAAACAAAGTGGAAATAGTCGCGGATGAATACCGAGCGCCAGTTGCGCACCAGGTCTTCCTCACGCAGGTACTGAATAGCGTGTTGCAGGTCAATTTGAATCGGCCGCGATTGTTCGGCCAGTTCGCTGATGCTGATCTGCGACAGCCGCGTTTTTTCCCGCAGGTGCCGGAACGCATCTTCCACATCGAGGATAACCCGTTTCACTTTCACATTTTCAATCATGCGTTTTAGCAAGGCCAGCAGTGGCGCATGGTTGATGCGGTCGGTCTGGGCCAACAGGCGCGCCCGCACGCCTTCCATATCCAGCGGAAGGTCAACTGCGGCCTGTGGTATTTTGTTGCTCGCAGGTGCTGCCGAAAGTATAGACAGCATTTGTTGCGCTGCACGATGCAATTGCCGGTCGCGCGGAATGCCATGATTTTCAATGGTTTCCCCAATGGGCAGTGCTGAGGGGTAGGGGAGCAGCACCGCAGGTACTGCCGACTCGCGCGCCTGCACACGTACGATTTGCAGTCCGGGCCGATCCTTTTGAATGGCTATGGCCTGTGTACTTTCCCAGAACACATCGGGTTTGTCGGTGTAATTCATCGACAGGACAGCCACAAACAAATCGGCTTTTTCCAGAAATGCAGTAGCCTGTGTGCGAAGAGCCTCGGGCGCAATTTTCGTGGGATTCCAGAATACCGTTTCCCTTGGTTGTGCCTGTAACGCCAGTTGGCGCTGCACATCGAGCGCTGTGCTACCATCAGCAGCATCGGAGGAAATGAATATTCGAATCTGGTTGGCCATTGTTTCGATGAATGGAGGCTCTTAATTCTTTCTCAGCAGGGCGGCGATGCCTGCTGCCAGGGCAAAACCGCCGAGTGCTCCGATAAACATACGGGTAATAACCGGTCCCAGGGGTTGAATGCCCGGATTTTGCATGGTGTTTTCAAGTTCCTGAATACGTTCGCGGAAGCGATTGGCTTGTTCGGGATCGCCCAGGCCTGCTGCCACCTGCGCTTTCAGGCCTGCCAGTTCGATCGCCATTTCCGTTTGAATCAGCCCTGGATCAGCCAGATGCAAACCGTAGTAAAACAGCCAGTAACCGAGGTTGATCAACAGAAATACGATAAAAGGGGTGCGGAGTATTTCCCTGAAATCGCGGTGGGCGCCTTTTGCTGCGCAATCTTCCACGGCTGCCCGGTGCATAAAAAACAGGTAGATCGCCATACTTGCCCATTGAAGCAAGGGGCTCAAAAAGTACTCTTGTTTGGCAGAATATAAGAGGGAAAAGTAAAAAATGACAACGACGGCTCCCAGAAAGCCGTATTTCAGTGCGGGATTTTTCATGCTGTTGAATTTCACAAAGCAGGCTGAGATATGAAACATGGGCCACCTCCGTATGCGGGGGTGACCCATGTTGGATGCGGCAAATGTAAGCATGCTGCAAAGATTTTCCTATCGAGCGCCCATGGCATCGCGTTTCATGAACAAACCGGCGATCAGTCCAATAATAAGACCGGCGATCACGCCGCCTGCCAACTGGGAAATAGCCATAAAGGTCGGGCTCATAAAGGCGCCGGCCATGCTGGTAGCCATTTCAATTTGTTCTTCACTCATGCCCTGCGCTTCGTATTGTGCGGCAATGGCTTCTTTCATTTGATCCATGAAACCGGTGTTGATAACACCCAGATAAAGGAACAGCCATACAGCACTGATAGCGCCTGCTACCAGGCCGGTGAGCGAGCCGATGCCTACACAGCGGCCGAGGCTGATAAACCCGCCCAGTTGCTGGTCGCGGTCGATGCGGATAACAGTTACGACTGCCCATATGGCTACTGCAAATCCGACCAGGGAGTACACCCATTTGATAGCGCCTGTGGTGGGCATCGCCGGGTCGGTGTTGGTCAGGTAAGCCACTAAAGAGGTGAGTACGCCTACTCCGCCCCAGATAGCGCCATAGCGGATGGCCAGTTGTTTGTAAGAGACAGTGGAAGGATCGGGTACGGATGGTCTGTCGAGTACGTCCATTTCGTTTTAGTTTTAATGAAAGATTTGATTTTGGCTCGAATGTAACAGGAATGTCATTTCCGGGCATTTTTTTAGGCGACTATTTTCATTCTGCCAGACGAAAGCACGCTTTTTACCGACGACATTTCTATTAAATGAGAGAATGCCGAACTTTGCTGCCAAAAATTGGTTTGAAGAGGCTGTCGGCTTCTTCTGCATTACTTACAGCCGTTTTCCTTTTGCTGATATATGTCTGATTCTACTCCTGCTCCTCAAAAATTCAATTTCTCTCTTTTCCGTCGCGTTATGTCGATGGTAAAGCCGTATAAAACTACCTTTTATTTTGTAACATTTTTGAGCCTGGTCATGGCGCCTATGGCGGTGTGGCGACCAAAATTGCTGCAAAAAATGGTGGATGAGTACATTTTTGCCGGAAATATGAGCGGTATGACCCTGCTGGCATCGCTGGTGCTGGGCCTGCTGGTGGTGGAAGTGGTGCTGCGCTACTGCTTCCTGTACTACGCCAACTGGCTGGGACAGGCTACCATCCGCGACCTGCGTGTGCGGATTTTCAACCATGTGACCAACCTGAACCTGCGTTATTTTGACAAAACGCCGATCGGACAAAGCACCACACGGACCATCAACGACATCGAGGCCATCAATACCATTTTCAGCGAAGGCAGCGTGACGATTCTGGCCGATGTCACCACGATTATCTTCGTGTTGATTGTCATGTTCACCACTTCCTGGAAACTGACGCTGGTGGTGCTGTCGGTGTTCCCGCTGCTTATTTGGGGCAGTATCAAGTTCAAGGAAAGCGTGCGCAAGAGTTATGAAAAAGTGCGTAACCATATCGCCACGATGAATGCGTTCCTGCAGGAACGTATCGGAGGCATGCGCATCGTCCAGATATTCAATGCCGAGCAGCGCGAAGCCGACAAGTTCCGGCAGATCAATCGCGACTATACTTCTGCCAACCTCAAATCCATCATGGCGTATGCCATTTTCTTTCCGGTAGTGGATATTATTTCAGCCCTGTCGCTTGGCCTCATGGTATGGTATGGCGCCCGCGGCGTGTTGTCGGAAGAAGTGACGATTGGTACGATGGTGGCTTTCCCGCTCTACATTACCATGTTGTACCGACCTATTCGGATGCTGGCCGACAAATTCAATACCCTGCAAATGGGCCTGATTGCCGCTGAAAGGGTATTCAAATTGCTGGAAAATACAGACAGGGTGAACAATACCGGCACCCTGGCACCAGCGCGACTGAAAGGCAAGGTAGAATTTGATCAGGTGTGGTTTTCCTACAGCGAAGACCTGGAGAATGATCCGGTGCTCAAAGGCGTTTCCTTCGATATCCCGCCTGGCAAAACGCTCGCAATCGTAGGGAGCACAGGAAGTGGAAAAACCACCATCATCAGCCTGTTGGGGCGTTTTTATGAAATTCAAAAAGGACATATCCGCATCGACGGACATGACCTGAACGAATACGATGTATTTGCCTTGCGCCGCAGGATTGCCGTGGTGCTGCAGGATGTGTTCCTGTTTGCCGGAAGTGTTATGGAAAATATCACCATGCGCGACCCGAATATTACGGAGGAACAGGTGGTGGCCGCGGCCAAAATGATCGGCGCTCACACGTTCATTGAACGACTGCCGGGTGGGTATCAGTACCAGGTGATGGAGCGGGGCGCTACCTTGTCGATGGGCCAACGCCAGTTGATTTCTTTTGTTCGGGCGCTGGTATTCAACCCGGATATTCTGATTCTCGACGAGGCTACTTCATCCATCGACCCGGAAACGGAATCCGTTATTCAGTTTGCCATCGAAAAATTGATTTCCAAACGCACCAGTATTATCATTGCCCACCGTCTGAGCACCATTCGCCACGCCAACAATATTCTGGTGCTCGATAAAGGAGAAGTCAGGGAATTTGGAAGCCACCATACTTTGATGGAGATAGAGGGAGGGAAGTATCGGGATTTGTATCAACAGTCCTTAGTCCTGAGTCCTGAGTCCTAAGTCCTGAGTCGGTAGAGTACACCTTGTTACTTCCGGCGTTTCTAATTGTAAATGCCAATAGTATCCAGGTGTACTCTACAGACTCAGGACTTAGGACTCAGGACTAACGACTATTTCTTCATTTTCCACTCCTCAATGCTCTTCGCATTCATGCGCTGATAGTCCATATTGCCTTCTGTTTTGGCTAATGCAGAACTTTTTTCAGCCGTAGCGATGGCATCCTTGTACATGCCCAGTTCGGCCTGGATATTGGCTTTCAGGCGCAGTATCCAGAATTTGTCGCCGCCTTTTGCAAGGCACTGATCTACCCAGGCAAGAGCCTGTTTCATGTCTTTTTTCTCTTCGTAGTAGTAGCGTGCAGCCGAGTAATAGGTGTTGGCGCTGGGGCCTTCCATTTGCGTTTTGATGTCGGCCATCACTTTCGAGTCGGTATCCTGGGTAAACGGAACCGATACCTTGGTGTTTTCCCACATCAGGTCGATGGTGGCGCCGTCATTTTTCAGGTTGCTGATTTCAATAGTGAAAGTTTCCACGGCATCGCGCAGAGAAGAGGAGGCTACCGTTACTTTAGCAGCAACGTCTTCCATTTTGTAGTCGGCCGGTGCGGGAGCGCCCCACAGAGAAGTGTTTTTGTAAAACACGATGTCCCACTGGCGTTCTCCTGGAACAGTGTAAAGGGCATAGGTGCCTTTGGGGAGGGCAGTTCCGCCCACTTTTACATCATCGCCGAAGGTTACTTTGGTGCTGGCGTTGGCGCCGGTGCGCCACAGGTCGCCGAAAGGAACCAGATCGCCAAATATTTTACGTCCTTTGGCGCTTGGGCGTGAATACTCTACTTCTACCTTGGTCAGGCCGACTTCCTGGCTGATTTTTCCTGTTGGGCTGGGTTGCGGAGTTTTGATCTGTGCGGACAAAAGCGTGACCAGCAGGGTGCAGCACGCAGTGAGTAGGAGTGTTTTTTTCATGTTGTGATTTGAAAATTAGGTTTTAAAAATGCGTCAATAGAACACCATTCGGGTAAAATGGTTGATAAAGGAACCATCCTGATTTCGGAATGGCCCAAAAGACAACTTCCGGAGCGCCAGGTGGCGTCCGGAAGTTGCAGCAGGTATCAAATGAAATGTGAATGTGGAAGATGCGTCAAAAACTGTAGAAAACAGCCGTAATTCGATCTTATTTTATCGAAGAAAGGTACTTTTCGGGTTCTTCCATAAACTCTTTTTTGCAGTGTTCGCTGCAAAAACCATATACTTTGCCCTGGTAGTGCACGGTATCTTCTACACTGCCATCGACCGACATTTCACAGATCGGATCGATGGTGTTGGCCAATACGACAGCAGGGGCTTTTTCGCCCGCGGGCTGATCGGTGGCCGTCTGGGTAGTAGTTGTGCCGGAGGGTGGCTGATGCTTGCAGGCAACCAGCAAAACCACTCCAACAACAAGCAGCATGATTGAAAAATTCTTCATGGCAGACGTGATCAGTGGTTACATTTTTCCATGACTTCGTGGAAGCGGTCGTGCAGGGCCGACAGTGCCTTGGTGAGGTCGGCATCCGATGCTTTGCCTTTGCGCACCATTTTATCCACGGCTTTCGATTCCTTGGCCAGCAGTTTCAGGGTTTCCTTCACGCCGGGTTTTTGATAAGCGGCCGGAACCATCGATTTTTGCAGGGCTTTTGCTTTGGTAGCCAGTTCGCCCGAACGCGCTTTGATGGGTTTCAGGTCGCCTTCTTCAGAAGGGTGAAAAGTTTGCGCCATCACGGTGTGGTAATCGCTAAGTTCCTTCCATTCCACTTTCTGGGCTTGCAGGTTGGCGCCGGCAAGTACCAGGAATAATGCAATAAAAATTTGCTTCATGATATTGATTTTAAATGTAAAGTGCTGATTGTGAATGATATGGCAAAGGCGGGTAAAAAAATAGGAACCCGATGCAAGGAGGGAAAGTGTATTTTGCCGGCTCAAATGTACTACGCTTACGCTTTTGCCAATGCTTAATTTCTCCTGTTTACCGTTCGATCAACTTAGCCCCAAAGAGTTATATAACATTCTGGCGCTCCGCCAGGAAGTTTTTGTAGTGGAGCAAAACTGTCCCTACCTCGACTGTGATGGCAAGGATTTTCATTGCTGGCACCTGATGGGCCGCAATGATGCCGGTCAACTGGTGTGCTATACCCGATTGTTGCCGGAAGGTGTTTCCTATGAAGGATATACTTCTATTGGCCGGGTGGTGAGTTCGCCGCTGGCGCGCGGTACCGGCGCTGGAAAAATTCTGATGCAGCGCAGCATTGAGATGTGCCTGCACCTTTTTGGCCCCACGCCGATCAAAATCGGCGCACAATCTTACCTGCTAAAATTTTATGAAGGTTTTGGCTTCCTGTCTACGGGTGAGGAGTATTTGGAAGACGGGATACCACACACCAAGATGATTAGAGGGTGAGAGATGTGAGAGGGTGAGAGAGTGAGAGATGTGAGAGGGTGAGAGAGTGAGAGGAGTAGAGTTGACCGCTCCACTGAAAGAATTGTGGCGTCCTGAAATAACTTTTACTCTACTCCAATCACTCTCTCACATCTCTCACTCTCTCACATCTCTCACCCTCTCACCTTCTCACTCTCTCACCCTCTCACATCTCTCACCCTCTCACATCTCTCACCCTCTCACTCTTTGATCACCTTTTCCATCCTCACCACTCCTCCTGCGCTATACATTGCCATATAAACACCTTTAGGCAATTGCGACACCTGAATGGTGGATGTGCCGGCTGCGACGCGGGATTTTAGAAGGATTTTTCCTTGATAATCAACAATTTGGAAAGTGCCTTCTTTGGGCAGGTTTCGAATGGTGAGTACATCGCTAACCGGGTTGGGTGAAATTTCGAGCCGTGTCAGTTCGTCTGGGTCATTGGTACTAACGGTGCCGATTTGCTGAAACCCCAGGAAAAACAAAATGGTACTGGTCATGGCAGGATCAAAACAATCGCCGTGGTCGGCAGCCGGATTGACGTCATTGGCTATAAAATCAACTGCGCCGGTTGCCATGAGCGTATCGCGGGCCACCACGCTGTTCATAAACGGCACCTGATCGTCGGCCATGCAATAAAACAGCCGCATAGGCGCCTGTGGCGTCCAGTTGTTGTAGGTGTCGTTGGCGCGCAGGGCTACGTTGATGGGATGGTTGGGGTTGTTCATGATATTTTGAACGAGGCTGTCCTGCAACATTCTGAACGGCCTGCACGAGCCCTCATTGGCAGTGAGCGCCGAAATCAACTGGCTGTTGAGGGTGGTGAGTGTTTTGGTGCCCTGATAAAACGGCAGGATCAGGTTGGCATATGGCTGCTTGAAAACGTCTTCCAACTGGTTGAAAATGTTTCCATAAACCGTTTGGTACGACAAGGCTGTATTGGGAATATAAGCAGGGTAGTAATAGACCGTATCGGTCAGAATCAGGTGGCGCATAACGCCCGAGAGGCTGTATGGGCCCGACAAGGGGGCCGCAGCCGTTACCGTAAATTCGTCGGCATGCTCCAGTTCGATGGCGCGGTGCAGCGCCATAGCCGCGTGGCCTCCCTGCGAGTAGCCGGTGATGAACAACTGGTCATTGGTATGCACGGGGTTTTGCGCCTCGAACTCCACTTCTGCGCGCAACATATCGATGGCTACAGATGCCTCGCTGGCTGCATGCACGTATGGGTGAAATCCGTCAGAATCACCCAGCCCGAGGTAATCGGGCAGCAAGGCTACATAACCGAGTCCGCCGAACAGCAGCCCCACCTGGCCCTCCCCTCCGGCGGAAGTGTACGAAGGTACATCTGTTTTGGAGCCTGAAGTACCGTGTTGGTACACGACGCGCGGGAAAATCTTGTTGGAATTGTTGGGTACCACCAGCAGGCCAGATACCGTATCGAGGGCATTTTGAAGATTGGTGGTGGTGTATTTGATTCGGTAGTATTTTACCCCGTACTGGATAAATGGGACGCCGAAGGTCGATTGCAGTTGGGCCGACGATTTGGTGCCGAGCAGGGTAGTGGATACCAGATTTTGTGCGGACAGGTTGGTACTGAGGACGATAGCCAGGAAAAGGATTGCTTGTTTCATGCCTGAAGGGTTGTGCTCATTTTAAATTGTTGAGGTAAATTTTTAGTACATCGCGCAGTTCCTCGGGTTTGATGCGTTTCCGCAAAATATGTTTGTCTTTATCCAACAGATAAATGACGGGCAGGTTATTGGTGAGGTATTGTTTTTCAAATTCATTTTTGGCGCTCGGGTCGGCCAGGTTGTGCCATTCCCAGTGTTGTTGCCTGGTAAACTGCTGCCAGTTTCGGTATTGCTCATCCACGGAAACCGCCACACCTTTCACGCCGAACACCCGCGCATCGAGCCATGTTTGGTAAATATCGGGCATCACTTCCATACAATGGTGGCACAGGGGGCTGTAAAATATCAACAACGTAAGTTTAGCCGACACGGTATCCAGGTCAAATGCCCGCCCTTCCTCGTCGGAAAGCCCCAACGGCGGCGCTTTTTTGCCCGTCAGAACCGGCCTGAACAGGTCGGCTTTGTATTCCAGCCGGGTAAGCGTAGCAATATCCAGCCAGGGCGTCTCCTTGATTTTCAAGTACTTATCCACCATGTGTACAAATATCACGTCGGCGCCCGGTGCATCGCTCATTTCAAAACTTTGCACAAAACGCCGCACCGCAAACTGGTAAAATGCGCCATTGGGCGGCATCTGTTTGATCACTTCATCTACGGCCACCACAATGGAATCAGGAATGGCCGGAATGTACCGATCAAAATATTTGTCAAAAAACGCCGACCAGAATTGATTGTTCAGCAGGCTTTCATCTTTGAAATCGGTGTGGTCCCAGTAGTGCCGCAACACCCAGCGACGGTACACCGGGTTGGATTTCCCTTTCAAAGCAGGCACCAGGCTCTTGGGCGGCTCGGGCGGGCGCACCGATTTCAACATTTTGGCATACAAGTGTGTAGGATACTGAACAATAAAAACCCGCGCCAAAGAATCAATCTGGCGGAAATACCCATCGATTTCTTTTTTGATGGGTTCCAACGCTTTGGCATCCTGTTTAGTGGCTTCCGACACTAGGTCGTACATCGACTGGCGCGCCACGATTTTGGCTTCTATTCCCTGCCGCTGTTGTTCGAATCGGAAAAATGCTTCGTTTTCAGGCGAATTGCTCGAAGAAAGGCCTGCCCAGTCCGATGCATTTCCGGAAATGGTGATCGTATCGACCGCTTTGGGAAGCATAAAATTGAACAAACGGCTTTTATCGGCGGCCACGAAAAAAACGCCTGGTTCCAGTCCGTTTTTCCGCAAGGAAAAATGCCCCGATTCGTCTACGGCCACCGAATCGACCAGATAGGTTTCGCCCGCCTTGTAGCAGCCGATCAGAGCGGATTTGGCTGGAAAACCTGTCAGATGGAAATGGAACTGCACCATCCCCTGCGCACTGGCGAAAGTGCATACACTCCACAAAATCAAGGTTTTCCAACAGCGAATACTGGACATGTGCAATAGGATTGAAGTAGTTCGAATGATTATCGCGTTTGGCCCGATCCGTAAGCCATCCATTTTTCTGTCACTAATTTTTCGAGTGCAAACGGTCCGCGGGCATGCAGTTTCTGGGTGGAAATGCCGATTTCGGCGCCCAGTCCAAACTCCCCGCCATCGGTAAACCGCGTAGAAGCGTTGGCGTACACGGCGGCGGCATCCACCGTTTCCATAAAATACTGACAAACGACCTCGTTTTCCGACACAATGGCTTCCGAGTGTCGCGACGAAAACTGTCGGATGTGTTCCAGCGCGGTTTCTACGTCCGGTACTACCCGTACTGAACATTTATAATCGAGGAATTCGCGACCAAAATCAGATGTCTCGGCGTGTTGCAGGTGTGGGTATGCGGCTTTTTCCAGCACTGACCAGGCTTGTTCGTCCGCAAAAATTTCCACCTTCCATTTGGCCAATTCGGGCGCCAGGGCTGATAAAAACGGCTCCGCCACCTGTTCATCCAACAGTATGGTATCCAGCGCATTACACACGGAAGGGCGCGACACTTTGGCATTCACCACAATGGCGCGGGCTTTCTCCAGATCGGCCTCGGCGTGTACGTAGGTATGGCAAACTCCGGCGCCGGTTTCGATGGTGGGTACCAGGGAATTTTGGCGTACAAACTGAATCAGGGACTCCGAGCCGCGTGGAATAATAATGTCGACATACCGCGTGGCCGTCAGCAATTCCTGCACCAGTGCCCGGTCGGTGGGCAGCAGGGAAACAGCCGCTTCGGGCACGCCAAATTCGCGCAAAGCCTGGTGAATAACCTGCACCAGCGCTTCGTTGCTGTGCCAGGCATCGGTGCTGCCGCGCAGGGCTGCCGCATTGCCCGAGCGCAGGCAAAGGGCGCTCACATCCAGTGTCACATTCGGGCGCGATTCGTAGATGATGCCCACCACACCCAACGGAACGGCCACCTTGCGCAGCAAAATGCCATTGGGCAAGGTGCGTTCGGCCAGCACCTGCCCTGCCGGCGATGGCAAATTAGCCACATCGCGGATGCTGTCGGCAATGGCTTTCAAGCGCGCCGGATTCAGCATAAGTCGGTCTTTTTTCGGATCGGCGTCGTCTTTTTTGTCCAGGTCGATCTGATTGGCTGCGAGGATAGCCGCCTGATTTTCCTCGACCAGATCGGCCAGGCGGTTCAGCAGGGCTTTTTTATCGGCGTCACTCAGGCGGCGCACGGAAGATGCTGCCAGGTGGGTTTGTTCCAGAAGCGGGAGAATAGAAGTCATATCAGAACGATGTCGTCGGCGTGTGCGATTTCGAAATTTTGCGTTTGAAGGTTTTGCTGTATGGCTTCGGAATGGTGTTTTACGCGGGCAATGGCAATTGTATTAGATTGATAATCAGATAATTCAATGACATCCCCTTTTTCAAATACTCCTTTTACCTTGCGCACGCCGACAGCCAGCAGGCTTTTTCTCTGTTGAATGGCTTGCAGCGCGCCGGGGTCGAGGGTGAGTCGACCGGCAATAATACTGCCGCTGCCCAGCCACTTGCGCCGTGCGTTCAGGCTGCCCTGCCGATGTGCGTGAAACAGCGTGCCTGTTTCCGATTGCATGGCTTTTATAATACCATCTGGCGTGCGTACATCGAAGAACACCGTGCGGATGCCCATACGGGTAGCCAGGCGGGTGTAGGTGAGTTTGGAGAGCATACCACCCAGTCCAAGCGCCGATTTTTCATTGCTCACCAACCCGAATATGGAACTGTCTACATCCGCCACTTCCGGAATGATGTGGCCATTTCGGTCGAGCAGCCCGCCCACCGAGGTGCTGATAAGCAGGTCGGTAGCGCCGAAACCTGCGGCCATGAGGGTAGCCAGTTCGTCGTTGTCGGAAAATTTGAGTTCGAGGTTGCTCACTACGTCGTTCTCGTTGGCAATCGGAATGATCCCGTTTTCCCAGAGCGTTTCGTAGGTTTCTTTCAGTTGCAAAAACTGGCGGCGTTGTGCAAAATGCTGGCGTTCGCAAAGGCTTTGTGCAATGGTGATGCCAAACGGCTCGAAATGCCGGGCGTACATCTGCAGGAGCAAGGGATTGCCCACGGCTGCTGCGGCTTTCCGCTCGGTCAGGGTGCCCCGGTATTGCTGAAGACGGCGTTTGCCGGCGCCCACTGCGCCCGACGATACGAGAATGATGCGGTATTGGGCGCGGAGCAGGGATACCTGCCGGGCAATTTCGCGAATCACGGCTTCTTCCGGCTCTCCATCGGGTCGGGTAATGGAGCCGGTTCCAAATTTAATGACAATAACGGGCAGGGTAGACATGGTTCTATTATTCCGCGGGCAAAGATGGGGAATTTCCCTGTACTGGGGGAGAATGCATGGAGGCTGGAACCGACTTATTATTTTGAAAACCTTCTTTACAATGTTTTCTAAAAACAGGCACACTCTACGCATAGTGTCCTTTGTGAAACCTTTGTGTTCGTTGTGGTAAAATTTTTAAACACGAAGAACACAAAGGTTTCACAAAGGACACTATGCGTAGAGTGTACGAATAATATGGTAATATTTCTTGTTATTTTATCAAACTTCCGAGCCGCTTTAGCCCCATTTCCACACCGGGAGAATACGGCGTTCCGAAACCGATGCGAATAGAATGTGTAAACTGCCCCGACAAACTGAACAGCGGTCCCGGGGCGATACCGATTTGTTGTCGGCGCGCCCGGTGGTACACATCGATGGCGTTTACCTCGTTGGGCAGTTCAATCCACAGCACATATCCGCCTTGTGGCCTGGAAATGCGCGCACCTTCCGGAAAAAACTGGGCAATGGCCTGCGAATACCTCAAACACTGCGTGTGCAGTGCTTTGCGCAGGTGGCGCAGGTGGAGGTCGAAGCGGCCTGTTTCACAAAAGAGCGACAAGGCATCCTGCGTGGGTGTTGCCGTCGACAGGCTGTGCGTCAGTTTCAGGTGGCGTACACGGCTTAAAAAACGCCCCGGAAGGCACCATCCCACCCTGTAACCGGGCGCCAGGGTTTTGGAAAACGAACTGCAATACAACACCAGTCCATCGGAGTCGTAACTTTTGCAACTGCGCGGTCTGGTTTTTCCAAAATACATTTCCCCGTAAATATCATCTTCGATCAGGGGAATTTTGGCTGCGGAGAGCAGGGCGACGAGTTCTTTTTTGGTTTCGTCGGGTACCAGACTGCCAACGGGGTTATTGAAATTGGGCGTAAAAAGACACGCCGAAATGCGTTGTTGTGAAATGGCAGTTTTTAGAAAACCCAGATCGATTCCCGTATCAGCATCCACCGGAATTTCCAAAGCGTGCAGGTGCAGCGATTTGAGCAGATTAAAAATGCCGAAATACGTAGGCGACTCGATGGCTACCGTATCGCCGGGCATGGTCACGGCACGCAGGCACAGTGACAGGGATTCCATGCAGCCATTGGTGATAACCACTTCATCGGGGTCAGGGCGGCCGCCCCAGTTGAAGGAAAGGCGGGCAATTTGGCGTCGCAGGTGCTCGCTTCCACTGGCGTCGGCATAGTTTAAGCAACTCGACGGATTGCGGCGAATGGCTTCCAGCAGGCATTTGTTCAATTTGGCGGCGGGCAGCAAACTGATGTCGGGCGCGGCCAGAGAAAATTGCATGACCCCTGTTTCCGACATTTTTTCATACACATCGGCGATCATTTCTTCCAGCGTCCAGGTTTGTTTGGGTGGCACGCTTGGTGCAAAACGTGGTGCAGCGGGGCGTTGCTGAAACCGAACGTAGTAACCTGATTTGGAGCGCGCTTCTATCAGGCCCTTGCTTTCCAGCGCGGCATACGCCTTGAAAGCAGTGCTGAGACTCACCCCTTGCTCGCGACACAACATCCTGACAGACATGAGTTTATCGCCCGATTTCAGCACGCCGTTTTCGATCATTGTTTCCACTCGTTCTGCTACTTGCAGGTATAGAAAATCATCGTTGGAACTTCCCATCTGTTATGCTTAAAAATTAAAAAACTGCATCTGTTTTCGCTGGGGCGAAGGTAGGACATTTGTGGGGGAAAAGTTGATGGGAGGGGATGAGGTTGAGGGGATGAGGTTGAGGGGTTGAGAAGTTGAGGGGTTGAGAAGTTGAGATATTTACCCCTTGGTATTTGTATTTGAGCCGAGCAAAAGAATATCAACCCTCAACCCCTCAACCCTCAACCCTCAACCCCTCAACCCCTCAACCTCTCAACCCCTCAACCCCTCAACCCCTCAACCCCTCAACCCCTCAACTCTCAACCCATCAACCCTCCTCAACATAAATTATGAAAATCGCCTATCAACCATCTCTCGCAGCCCTCGAAAAATCGGGTAACAAATTTGTCGAACTCTTCAGACACGGCAGCCTATCGGTAGAACTGTATCGACCGATCGTACTGGATTTGCAAACGCCGCATGACCGCGATGAAATTTACGTAGTCGCATCTGGCAGCGGCCATTACGAATGCAATGGAAAAATTACCGAATTCAACGCCGGGGATGTGCTCTTTGCGCCCGCATTTGCAAAACATCGCTTTGTCGGCTTTTCGGACGATTTTGCTACCTGGGTGTTCTTTTATGGCCCAAAAGGAGGCGAAACCAACGGAGAAGTACAGATCAAAACCTGGGATCCGGCTTTTCGCGAAGCCTTTTTCAGGCTGAACAAGGCATGGATTGAAGTCGACTATGACCTGGAGCCCTTGGACATTGCAGTTTTGAGCAACCCCGAGGAGCACATCATTGATAAAGGTGGTAGTATCCTTTCCGCGCTGATCGATGACGAAGTGGTAGGGGTGGTTGGGCTGCGTCCGTTCGGCGACAACTGCCTCGAACTCACGAAAATGGCCGTCGACGAGCGCTGGCGGGGTCGCGGTATTGGCGAAAAACTTATGTATGCCGTGCTGGATGCTGCTCGGGAAAGCGGTGTGGATAAAGTTGTACTTTTTTCCAACACCAACACTTCCGCAACTGCTGTCCGCATTTACCACAAAGTAGGATTCAAGGAAATACCCCTTCAACCCGGCATTTACCAACGCGCTAATATTAAAATGGAATACCTCCTCTAACCCTCACCACTCACCACTCACCACTCACTACTCACCACTCACTACTCACCACTCACCAATGCTTATTCACAAGGCCCAAACCCCCGAAGACATCGCCAAGTGCATACGGGTCATTCTCGAACTTCGCCCACATCTTGACCCCGACAAAGTCGTCCCAATGGTGCAGGATATGCTAAAAGAAGGTTACCAACTCGCATTTATCGAAGAAAATGGTGAAGCCATGGCGGCCATCGGATACCGGTACCTGCAATTTCTGTTCTGTGGCAAACACTTTTATATCGATGACCTGGTGACCCTGCCGGAAGCGCGCGGAAAAGGATACGGCGGCGCCTTGCTCGACTATGTCGCCGAGCAAGCAAAAGAGGCTGGTTATGGCGTTATCACGCTCGATTCCGGCCACCACCGGCACACGGCCCATCGCTTGTATCTGAACAAGGGATTCACCATTTCCAGCCACCATTTTACGAAGAAAATTAATTAGTTATCGGTTAACAGTTATCGGTTATCAGGGTGGTAGGGGGAGGTCTGTTGATACGTTTAAAGTTTGTTATTTAATTTTGTATCACATCTCGAGCTGCAAAGAGGACCTACAGATTGTCCCTTACCACCCCGATAACCGATAACCGATAACCAATAACCGATAACAAATAACGGATAACTAAAATGCAATATTCACTCTATCAGGTCGATGCTTTCACCGACCACTTATTTGGAGGAAACTCCGCTGCCGTAGTGCCCTTGCATGAATGGCTGCCTGATGAAACCATGCAGTTGATTGCCCGGGAAAATAACCTGGCAGAAACGGCTTTTTTTATCCCCCTGACCGAGCACGACCAGTTTCACATTCGCTGGTTTACGCCAACAGTGGAGGTGAAATTGTGCGGACACGCTACCTTGGCCGCTGCATATGTGGTGTTCAATTGTCTGCGTTCCAACTACGCCCACCGCATTTCCTTTCAGAGCAAGAGCGGCTGGCTGCATGTCATGCAGGAGGGTGATATGCTGACGCTTGATTTTCCAACAGATTCCCTCAAAACAGCGCCTTTACCCGAAATCGCCCGCCAGAGCCTTCATATTTTGCCGGAAGAAGTGTGGGTTGGCCGTGAGGATTACCTGCTGGTGTACCCTTCCGAAGCCGATGTGCTGGCGCTGAAACCCGATTTCAGAACTTTGTCCAAAGAACCGGTTCGTGGATTCATCGCCACCGCGCCCGGCCAGAAATCGGATTTCGTATCCCGCTGCTTTTTCCCGGCTGCCGGTATCGACGAGGATCCGGTAACCGGATCAGCACACACCACACTCACGCCCTATTGGGCCCACCGACTGGCTAAAAACGAACTTGCTGCCATCCAGGTGTCGGAACGTCGCGGCTACCTCCGGTGCCGACTGGACGGCGAACGGGTGATGATTTCGGGGAAAGGGAAGTTGTATTTGGAGGGGAGGATATGGGCCGTTTAGTTATTGGTTATTGAGTTATTAAGTTATTAGGGGTTGGTAAGGGTTGGTTTGCACGAATGATTGGCATCATCGGCAAGGTGCCGTTGAATTCGTGCAAACCAACCCTTACCAACCCCTAATAACTTAATAACTCAATAACTCAATAACCAAATGGCGTTGTTTGTCCCCCTGAATCCGAATCTCACCCCTCCCGGAGGGCCCATCTATCTACATTTTGCATTTGCAGGCGTTATACCGTTTATCTTCGCTGCCATTTCTGATAAACGACCAAATCATTCTGCATGCTGAGTAGCCATTTCAACCGAATTCTGCTTCTGATGGTGCTGTGCGCCGGAACCATTGTTGCACAGGCCCAAACACCTGAATTTACCCACGACGACACCTTGCGTGGCAGCATCACGCCTCAGCGGGCATGGTGGGACCTGACTTATTACGACTTGCGGCTTCGGGTCGACCCTGCTGAAAAGAGCATCTCCGGCAGCAATACTATTTTTTACAAGGTGTTGAATTCCAGTAATTTACTTCAGGTGGATTTGCAGCCACCGCTTCAAATTGATAAAGCAGAACAGGACGGCCAGGCATTGTCGGTACAGAAAGTTGGTGAAAATGCCTGGTTTGTTGCATTGCAAAAAGTGCAGCCTGTGGGGTCTGTGCAGTCTGTCAAGATATGGTATTCCGGCAAGCCGCGTGAGGCAGTTCATGCGCCCTGGGATGGCGGATTTAGTTGGTCCAAAGATGCGAAAGGACAGCCATTTGTGGCGACTTCCTGTCAGGGACTGGGCGCCAGCGTTTGGTGGCCCTGCAAGGATCATATGTACGATGAGCCTGATTCGCAAGCCATTTCAGTAACGGTTCCAAACGGGCTCATGGACGTGTCGAACGGCCGCCTGCGCCGTACTCAGGAAAACAGCGATGGCACTACTACGTACGAATGGTTTGTGTCGAACCCTATCAACAACTACGGTGTCAATGTTAATATCGCCAATTACACCCATTGGAGCGAAGTGTACAATGGCGAAAAAGGCCCGCTGACGATGGACTACTACGTGCTGCCGCAAAACCTGAACAAAGCCAAAGAACAGTTCAAACAGGCGCCGATGATGATGAAAGCGCTCGAATACTGGTTCGGTCCGTATCCTTTTTATGAAGATGGCTACAAACTGGTGGAAGTGCCGTACCTGGGCATGGAGCACCAAAGTTCGGTGACGTACGGCAATCAGTACCGCAACGGCTACTTGGGCATGGATCAATCGGGCACAGGCTGGGGCCGGAAATTTGACTTTATCATCATCCACGAATCGGCGCACGAGTGGTTTGCCAACAACATTACCTACCGCGATATTGCTGACATGTGGATACATGAGTCGTTTGCCAATTACAGCGAGGGCCTCTACACGGAATACTACCACGGCAAGGAAGCAGGTGCAGCCTACACACGTGGCGTGCGCTCCAATATTCAGAACAAGGCGCCGATTATCGGGTATTACGATGTCAATCGGGAGGGTTCGATCGACATGTATTACAAGGGCGGCAATATGCTCCACACCATTCGCCAAATTGTAGGTAACGACGAAAAATGGCGCAGCATTCTGCGTGGTCTGGGCAAGGATTTTTACCACCAGGTAGTCACTACCCAACAAATTGAGCAGTATTTCAGCAGCCATGTGGGTTGCAACCTGCAAAAAGTGTTCGATCAATACCTGCGTCACGTGGAAATTCCCATCCTGGAATACCGTTACAAAAAAGGCAAGGTAGAATACCGCTGGACCAATTGTGTGGATGGCTTTGATATGCCGGTAAAAGTTACGTTGTCAAAAGGCGTTTACACGATGGTGTATCCCACGACCGAGTGGAAGAGCAGCCCCTGCAAACTGGGCAAAAAAGGAAAGTTGGTGGTAGACGAGAATTTTTATGTGTTCTCGTCGGAGGTGAGTGAGTAGGGGAGGAGATTTTAAGATCGGCTTCGCCGATGGGGGGACTGGGATTGGGCGGATTGAGCGGATTAAATGGATTTTTGTGGCCTGTCGGCCACTTATTTTGAGTTTATCCTATATAAAAATAAGAGTGGCCGACAGGCCACAAAAATCCATTTCATCCGCTCAATCCGTAAAATCACTTTTCCCTCCTTCCGTGAGGCGAAGCCGAACGGTCTGATTTCTATATCCACCTTCACTCCAGCCGCCAGTCGATCGGCGCTTTCCCCTGTTTTTCCAGTATTTCATTGGCTGCCGCAAAATGCCCGCAACCCTGAAAAGCATTGCCGGCCAGCGGAGAAGGATGGGCGGCTTCGAGCACGTAGTGTTTACTTTGGTCGATGAGCGCTTTTTTCTGTTTGGCAAAATTCCCCCACAGCATAAACACCACGCCCTCTTTTTCCGCTGAAAGGTGGCGAATAACGGCATCCGTAAAGTTTTGCCAGCCGATTTTCTGGTGTGAGGCCGGGGTGCGGGCCTGCACCGTGAGCATGGCATTGAGCAGCAGTACGCCCTGTTGCGCCCAGGCGGTGAGGTCGCCGTGCGCAGGCGCTGCAATGCCCAGGCTGCTCTGTATTTCCTTGTAAATATTCTGCAACGAAGGTGGAACGCGCACACCTTTGGGCACCGAAAAACTCAGTCCCATCGCCTCGCCGGGGTTGTGGTAAGGATCCTGCCCCAGGATCACTACTTTGACCTGATCGAAAGGCGTCTGATTGAAAGCATTGAAAATCAAGGGTCCCGGCGGATAAATCGTTTTTCCGGCCTGCTTTTCCTGCAATAAAAAAGCCTTGATGGATGCGAAATACGGCTGGCTGAATTCGTCGGCCAGTACTCGTTTCCAACTTTCTTCGATCTGCACATTGGCAGCAGGCGGTGTTGTTTCCATGTTTCAGAAATTTGCCTGCAAGGTAATCACTCGGGGAACTTTTTACAGGGCCCGGGCATTGGAGTGTCCGAAAGTTGTTACTTTTGCGGCGATGGCACTGTAGCAATACAATGCCACCCAACCTGCGGAGCACATTGCCTTTTGCTTTTTGCATGTTGCCTTTTTTGCTGGGTCCCATAGCTCAATGGATAGAGCACCTGCCTTCTAAGCAGGCGGTTACTGGTTCGACCCCAGTTGGGATCACTGGATTGTACGAGGAGTTATGCTGTGTGGCATGGCTCCTTTTTTTGTTTTCTGAAAATAACTACTTTCGCTTCCCGATAAACTTTCAGAACAATGCCCCGTTCCATTTCCTTGCTTTTGTTGCTTTTTCTGCCATTGTTGAGCGTAAGTAAATACCACTCTGCACGCCCTGGAGGGAAAGACTACGCCTTGTTTTTTGCAGTAGAAACCTATGAAAATAAAAGTGCCTGGAAGGATTTACCCGGCCTCATCGATGAATGTGAAGCCATTCGCAAAGACCTGATAGAACGATACGGCTTCTCATCGGAATCCAAAGTAGTGCACAATCCTACCCTGAACGACATCGCTGCCGAACTGGCTCGCTGGCGCAGCCGCGAGTATGGCCCCGATGATCAATTACTGATCTTTTTTAGCGGACATGGCCAGTTTTTAGACGACGTACAGGAAGGCTTTTTTATTCCCAGCAATGGCAAATCAAAAGATGCCGACTTTATTAGCCGCAACTGGTATTCCCTGCTCACCCTGCCACGCCACGTGACCACGATCAAATGCCGACACATCCTGCTGGCCATCGACGCGTGTTACAGTGGTACCATCGACAGCCAGGTAGCGCTGAAAGATGAAAACGAGGAATGGGCACAGCCGGAAAACAACGGCGATGCACAGTTTCATCAATACGTACACGATCTGCTGGCAAACAAAAGCCGCCTCCTTATGACCTCCGGCGGGAAAACCCGCACCAAACACCCTTCGGATTTTGTACGTTGGTTTCGCGAAGCACTGGCTACGCTGGGCGGGAAAGACAGGCTTCTTCGGCCTGCCGATATCGAAGAGCGATGGCCGGCAAGTACCATTAGCAGGCCACTCTCGGGAACGTTTGAAGGACATGAAGCAGGAGGTAATTTTTTGTTTGTATACCAGCCGAAAGCCGCCCCTGTGAAGGCTTCTTCTGCACCCGACTACGACGAAGACGGCACGCCTGACGCCACGGATAAATGCCCCACAGAAGCTGGCCCTGCCGCCACTAAAGGCTGCCCGGACCAGGATGGCGACGGGGTGGCGGACAAGTTTGATCGTTGTAAAACGGAAAAAGGGCCGGTTTCGAATGACGGGTGTCCGGTTTCCACTGAACCTAAGCCTGTAGCCCCAACTACCACTAGAGGCGAAAAAACATTTCGTATCTTACTATTGGAGTGGCCATCACATTTAGATATAAACGTTGGGAAGTTTGCACTCCTAAGTGATGTCAAAGAAGAGGTGATTGATGGAAAATATTATTACTTCACTGGTCAGTATTCTAATTTAAGGGATGCAGATGCTATGCTTTTAGAAATAAAAAACATGGGATTTAAAACGGCAAAAGTTGTTGATTCTAAAATATTTCAAATACTTTTATTGTCATGGCCAAGTCGTTTAGATATGAAGTCGGGGCAATTAAGTTTGTTATCCAATGTTAGAGAGGATTTGGTTGACGGAAAATATAATTATTATATCGGACCATATTTAGATAAAAATGAGGCAGATGCGGTGCTTCCTCATTTATTAAACTTAGGCTTTAAAAACGCTAAAGTTGTTCATGAATAGTGATAATATTGATATTGTTACAAATGCAAGTTTTATTCCTCTTGATCTTCACTAAATATGTACACAGACATGGAAGTCATTTGAAAACTATAAGCCCATATCATCGCCTCAACGACGCATGTCTACTGTCATATTGGTGCCCAGTCCAACAGTGAGGTGCATTATGCGGATAGTCATTAAATGGAAAATTCCTACTTTCGCCTACGCATCAACTTCCCAACCCATGCCCCGTTCTCTTCCCCTCCTCGTTCTTCTCTTCCTCCCACTCCTGAGCGCGCAGCACCCGGCTCTGTCCACCCGCCCCGGCGGCAAAGACTACGCTCTGTTTTTCGCCGTAGAAACCTACGACCATAGCAGTTCCTGGAAAAGCCTGCCCGGCCTGACCAAAGAAGTGGAATCCATCGCCGCCGACCTGCGCGACCTGTACGGTTTTGAAACGAAAGTGATCAAAAACCCCACGCTGGCCGAGATAGACGCCGAACTGGCTGCCTGGCGGGCACGCAAATTCGGCCCAGACGACCAGGTAATGGTATATTTCAGCGGTCACGGGCAATTCATCGACGACCGGCGTCAGGGCTATTTCATTCCGAGCGACGGCAAGGGCTCTTCGGGCTCCGTGTATGAGCGACAGTGGCTGCCGTACCTCGACCTGCGTCGGCTGGTGACGGGTATCGGTTGCCGCCACATCCTGCTGGCACTCGACGCCTGCTTTAGTGGCACGGCCGATGATGAGGTAGTATTCAAGGACGAAACAGAAGAATGGGCCGAACCCACCGGCGCTGCCGACCAGCAATGGAAGCAGCAGATACACGACCAGTTGCGCTGCCAAAGCCGCATTTTGCTCACTTCCGGCGGAAAAACCAAGACAGAAAATCCTTCCAAATTTGCGGCTTCTTTTCGAAAGGCATTTTCCAAACAAGGCGGGGCCGACAAAATTGTACGCCCTTCGGATATTATGGAAGAGTGGTACGGTCTGGCTATTCCGCCACACTCAACGACGTTTGAAGGGCATGAGAGTTGTGGAAATTTTTTGTTCGTGTACCAGCCGAAATCTACGCCTGTACCGCCTCCCGCTTTTCCCGACTACGACGAAGACGGTACCCCTGACGCCACCGATAAATGCCCCACAGAAGCAGGCCCTGCCGCCACCAAAGGCTGCCCGGACCAGGATGGCGACGGGGTGGCGGACAAGTTTGACCGGTGTGTGACGGAAAAAGGACCGGCTTCGAATGATGGGTGCCCGGTGACAATACCGGCGCCTGCCCCTAAAAATGTGCCGGCTGCAGCATACGACCCCATGGCCAGTGACATGGTGGATATAACAGGCGGAGAATTTGCCATGGGGAGCACAGAAGGCAGCGAGGATGAGAAACCAGTACATACTGTTGAAATATCATCGTTTCGGATGTCGAGGTATGAAATAACCAATGCGCAATTCTGCAATTTTTTGAATGAAAAAGGCAACCAAACGGAGGGTGGGGTGGAATGGATCAACCTGGACGGGAAATGGGATGATGAACGCTGCCGGATCAGCAAAAGCGGGACAAAGTTTGTGGTAGCAAGCGGTTATGAAAACTACCCGGTGCTCTATGTGTCGTGGTATGGCGCTGTGGCCTACTGTGTGTGGCTGGCCGAAAGAACGGGCAAAAACTATCGATTACCAACGGAGGCGGAGTGGGAATATGCCGCTGCAAACGGGTACAGGCACACCAAATACAGTTGGGGCGATGGTAATCCCTCTGGTAGAAAAGGCGGTAACGTTGCAGATGAAACAGCAAAAAAAAGGTACAGCAACTGGACTATATTTGAGGATTATACCGATGGATACGTCTATACGTCTCCAGTCGGCTCTTTTGACCCCAATGTGCTCGGACTTTATGACATGAGTGGCAATGTATGGGAATGGTGTGCCGACTGGTACAATGACAAATATTATGAAACGAGCCCCCGTAAAGACCCTCCAGGCCCTACGACGGGCTCTTCCCGGGTTTGTCGCGGCGGGTCGTGGGTCAACTACGATAACCTTTGTCGCTCTGCGATCCGTGTCAACTTCAGTCCTACGGATCGTAACGTAGATGTTGGTTTTCGGGTAGCGCAGGGCAAATAACCCTTTTTACTTTTACCCTTTGTCTTTTACTTTTTGACATTCGGCGCGAAGCGCCGGAAATTTTTTTGAAAAAACAGGTTTTTAAGAAATTCTGCGAGTATGCAGGATAGGGCCATACGAAGTCTTCCCGGGTTTGTCGCGGCGGGTCGTGGAACAACAACAATAACAATTGTCGCTCTGCGAAGCGCCACAATACAGTTTGATTTGAAATGAAGTATCGTATTTTTACCACAAAGACCTCCAACATGAAACAATATTTCCAGTTCCTTTTTCTGCTTCTTTTACTTCCCCTTTCCCTCTCCGCCCAGCAAAACCTCACCGCCTCTCAACCCTTCTTCAACGAAGCCGCCCACTCCTACCAGAAATGGCTCGACGGCTGTGGCCTGGGCCCGGCGCTGCAAGTGCGCTCTGCGGAGGTAAAAAACGACACCCTATTGGTGGTATTCCTCGGCTTTCAGGCTGCCGACCCCGATTCTGCCCGGGCGGTGTGGAATCAATTGCGCGCCGATTTTGCCCGAAAAACGGGTGGTGATACCCTCGAAAATCGCCTGTTCGAAAAAGTAACCTGGTATTTCGAAGTGCCGCCCCGGCAGGCGCGGCTGTACCTGCGCGACAGTTACACCGGCCCGAAAGCCCTGTGCTGGGAAGCGCGCGTGGTACCCGGCAATAAAAACAGCCGCCCCGTTTTTCAGCAAAAAGACCTCGACTGCGGCTTCAAAAGCCAGGAGTTCAACGTACACATCGGTTCGCAGGATTTGCCGGGATTGCGCCCACCTTCTGCAGCCGATTTTCAGAAAAAAATGGATAAAAAAACGGTGTTTTCCCGGCTGAAACCCTGGCTGAGTACCCGTTACCAGAAACCCCAGCCCGACGGAGGCTGGTCGCATATCCGCTTCACCGACGAATGGCAAACCCTGAAATTCGAAGTCGACGACCTGCGCCGCGAAGTGATTTCAGACGCTTCCAGTTCCTGGTTGTGCGAGGTGTTGTGCCAATGCGCCACCTGTTTGCCTTACGAAAAATTAGAGGTGGTTATCAAATACGAAGTGCCTGATGCGGTATCCGGCGGCTTCTCACTTTCTGCTACTATTTCCGCCAAATACGGCTCGGGTATCTGGAAACCGCGCGGTGGCGGCTGGCACGATCTCGACGACGAACCTGCCAAAAAAGCCTTGCTCAAAACCTACGGCGAATTGCTCATGGTTGATCTCAAACGTTTTCTGCTGCAACCCTGATATGACATCTGCCACAAAAGAAACGCTTCGCGAACTGATTGGCCGCGACGAACTGGAAGAAACTACAGCCCAACTGCTGGCCGTTGCCGATCGCACGGGGCTGCCCGATCTTCGCAGTGAGGTCATCATCATTTCCGGGCGACTGGAAGAATGGAAAAAAGGCCGCCTTCGCGGCGACCAGTCAGACGAACGATTGACAGAACTTCGCAACGGTATACGATCCGCCTTGCTGACCCTGGCGGAGTCGCTGCCGGAAACAATGTCTGCCGATACCAAAGCCCTCCGCCTGGCAGGTATGCCGGAAACGCGCTTCAAGGCCATCATTTTCTGGATGATGCTGGCAGGCAACGCTGCCGCATTCGTATGCCTTTTTGTGCTCGGTTCGGGTTCGGGTGCTTTCACGCCTTCCGAGACGGCTACTACCTGCGCGTTGTTGCTGTCGCCTTTAGCCGCCTATTTTTCTGTGATGTTCAGCGAGGTGATCGAGCGGCGCAGCGGCGAACTGCTATCGAGCGCCGTGGCCAATAAACGCGTCAATCGTCGCTTCCAGATTGTTTCCTTATTGGTGTTGAGCGCCTATTTTTTTCTGGTTTGTTTTCTCATGCTTTACCGTTCACAAGTCGACTTCAGCGAGTTCACCAAGTGGCTGGCCGTGCTGGAAGGCGGACTGGGAATTTTTGTAGCACAGGTGGTGCACGCGTTGTTTAAAACGGGAAAGTAGTCATCTGTTACTCGGACAGGTAAAAAAGGGCACCTTACAATTTATTAACCCCCATTTAACGCACACTTTCCAGGCCTACGCAGGCTCGCTCCTACCTTTGCCTCCGAAAGGAACGAACTACGGTTTGTCTCCTGCTTACCAAACAGACTTTCATGCGGAAACTTTACTTGCTTCTGCTGCTCCTGAGCAGCACGGCTACGCTTTTTGCCCAAAACAAACTTCCCCAATCGCCGAATTATACGCTCCATGCCCGATTTTCTTCCATGATTTCCGACATCCGGAAATGCATGTGCCAGCACTACGACCACCTATTCGACAGCAAGACCCTGGCAAGCGACAGCATATTTGAAAAATGGCGAACACATGAACTGGTACAAGATGAAGAACACCCTTCCAAATACCTGATTATCATTACGTTGGACGGGATGCGCTGGCAGGAAGTGTTCACGGGAGCGAGTGATAGCATCTGGCAGCAGGGTATTACAACAACGAATACCCCGGCAAAAGACCGCGAATCGCTCATGCCCTTTCTGTGGAAAACCGTCGCTGCGCAGGGGCAGATATACGGCAACAGAATAAAGGGTTCGCGGGTAAACGTGACCAACAAAATGCACATTTCGTACCCGGGATACAACGAGATTTTTACAGGCCATCCTGACGACCGGCACATAAAACTCAATTTTAAAATTCCTAACCCGAATCAGAACGTACTCGCTCATATTGGAAAGAATAAGAACTTCCTCGGCCGGGTAGCATCCTTCGCCTCCTGGGATGTTTTTCCCAGTATTTTTAACCAGAAACGGGGCGGAATGTATATCAATGCTGCTTTTGAAAAAGTGCCTGATGCCGCTTTTGTCGGCCTGAATGCCCAATTAAAAACTGTACAACGACGCTGGGGAAGCCGGGTTCGGCCCGATAGCCTGACCGCAGCCTTCGCACTGGAATACCTGGAGCAGCGCACGCCACGCGTGTTGCATATCGGCCTGGGTGAAACCGACGAATACGCACATGAAAAAAATTACCCGGCATACCTACAGGCTGCCCGATCCAACGATGCTGTGATAGCACGCATCTGGCAATTTGTGCAATCCAGCCCTGTATACCGCAACAAAACCACTCTTTTTATTACCACCGATCACGGGCGGGGCAATACATCGGACACCTGGCACAAGCACCATGGCTGGGCCAAAGGATCGGATGAAATATGGTTTGCGGTAATGGGCCCCGAAACGATGCCGCTGGGCGAAATGGAAGGCGGCGCACCCTGTTTTCAGAACCAGTTTGCCCGGACTTTTGCAGGTTTTTTGGGGCTGGAATATGGCGCCGAAGAGCCGGTAGGAGAAAAAATCGCCACGCTGTTCGGAGTAGGCGCAAAAGGCATTACGCAGCGGTAGAGGCAGGCGCTTTTTTCACTTTTTGTTTAGGTGTTCCCATGGCTGCTACCGGCGCTTCCTTACCTGATTTGGGTTCGGCTTTTTTAGCCGCTTTTTTGGCAAATTTATAGTCGCTTTTGGCAAGTTTATACTCTATACGCTTGATTTTGTAGGTCAATCTGGCAATTTTCATAGCCGACCACACCTGAATGACAATGTTTTTGGCCGGCTCGTTTTCAGCCGCATCTTTATAAGCAGCATGCTTTTTTTCAAATGCTGCAAGGGCTGCCTGAACGGCTTTTTCGGCTTTGTCGATTTTAGCCTGTAGGGCTTTCAACGCTGTATCAGAATCGGAAGGAGAAGGGCGTTTGGAGGATTTAGATGCTGTTTGCTTCATATCAGTTGCTGTTGGTTTAATCAGTACAGAGGGCAAAATTATCGGACTTAACAGCAACTTAATATTAAGTTTACTCAGAGGTAACAAACTTAACATTGGAACATTTCAAGATGAAAAACCAATACGATTTGCTCATCATTGGTGGTGGTGTGCTCGGCATTTTTCATGCCTATCAGGCCCTGGAACAAGGACTGCGCGTGGCTGTGCTAGACAGAAACCGGCAGGCCCGCGGCTCTTCTGTTCAAAATTTTGGACAGGTGGTGCCGTCCGGTATGAATGCCCAATGGCAACAGTACGGCCGTAAAAGCCTGGAAATTTACAAGTCCTTCCAGGAGAAATTCGATATCTCCGCCCGGCAAAACGGTTCGATCTACATCGCTTCCAACGAGGAAGAAATGACTTTGCTGGAAGAATTGTCTGCCATTAACCGACAACAGGATTATCCATCGCACATGCTCACGGCGGCGGAATGCCTGGATCGCTACGAGGGACTTCGTCGGGACTATTGCATGGGTGGATTGTTTTTTCCGGAAGAAATTACGCTGGAGCCCCGCACGGCCATTCACCGAATCAGGCAATACCTGGAAGAGCAAAAAGGGCTGGCTTATTTCCCGCAAACGCTCGTTATGGAAATAGAAACCTTGCAAGACAGGTGCCAGGTGGTAGCCAGTGATGGCCGTTTGTTTTTTGCCGATCGGGTGCTGGTTTGCAGCGGTTATGAGTTTCAAACCCTTTATCCAGAAATAATTGCGCAAAGCGACCTGCAAGCGGTCAAACTTCAAATGCTGCTGCTGGAATCGCAGCCCTCGCAAATCATTCCCGGCTCTATCCTTACTGGACTGAGTATTCGGCGTTATGAAAGTTTCCACGAATGCCCGTCTTATGCCGCTATCAAATCCAAGGAAGACCCAAACAGCCTGGCGAAAAAATGGAGTGTTCATATCCTGTTCAAACAGGCTACTGACGGCTCGATTATTCTGGGTGACACCCACGAATATGCCGATGCAGCCGATGCCGAATCGCTGGGTACGCATATTCGGGAAGACATGAACCGCTACATGCTGGACGAAGCAGCGCGTATTTTTCAGTTGCAGAACTGGACCGTGCGCGAAACCTGGACAGGCACCTATTCGCAGTGCAAGCACAACGATATTTTCCGCCATACGATCGACGGGAAAATTCACCTGCTGACCGGCATCGGCGGGAAAGGCATGACCGCCAGCGCAGGGTATGCAGCACATCATTTCAACGATATTTTTTAAACTCAAAACCTGGGATTATGATCCGATTAGTAGTGTTCGACATGGCAGGAACGACCATAGACGAACAAAACGTGGTGTATAAAACCGTTCATCAGGCATTGCTGCGCGCAGGGTTCGACGTATCGCTCGACGCGGTTTTGCTGCACGCAGCCGGCAAAGAAAAATTCCAGGCGATCTGCGATGTCATGCAACATTTACAGGATGGTCCGGTGGATTTGGCCCGCGCCATGGCGATTTTCCAGGATTTTGAAAGTCTGCTGGACACTGCGTATGGCACGCTCCAGCCACAGCCAATGCCGGGCGCGGAGGCTGTGTTTGAAATCCTGCGTCAACGCGGCATATTGATCGTTTTGAATACCGGCTACAAGCGCCCGGTCGCAGCGGGATTGCTTCAAAAACTGGGCTGGATGCAGGGCCAAATCTATGATTTGTTGCTCACTGCCGATGATGTGCAAAAAAGCCGCCCGCATCCCGACATGATTTTTGAAGCCATGGAACATTTCGGAATAGAAGATGCGGTAGAAGTGGCCAAAATTGGTGATTCCATCGTGGATGTGGAAGAAGGCAAAAATGCGGGGTGCGGTCTCGTAGCGGGTATAACCACAGGAGCCCAGACCGAGGTGCAGTTGCAAACTGCGCAACCCACGCATATTTTTCACAGCCTGAACGATCTCATTCCTGCCCTGTAGGTATCATGTATCATTCTGCTGCCTTGAAACGCGCACTGGCGCAAATGCGTCCACTTGCGTTTGTGATAGTGGCCGGGTTGATCGCTTTTGTTGCGTATGGTTGTGTGTACGCCTTTCGCAAGCCATTTGCTGCTGCCGGATTCGAAGGGCTGGAAGTGTGCGGAATTCAATACAAGATTGCACTGGTGATTGCGCAAGTAGCCGGTTATGCCCTTTCCAAATTTGCCTGAATTCGGATGATTTCATCTTTAGATAGCAAACAAAGAACCGGAATGCTGCTAGGTATTCTGGCAGTGGCAGTTTTGTCGCTGCTCGGATTTGCGTATTCCTCGTTGCAGTGGGGGGTGTTCTGGATGTTTCTCAATGGCATTCCGCTGGGACTGGCCTGGGGAGTGGTATTCAGTTACCTGGAAGGCCGACGGGTGACGGAGGCTCTGACAGCCTTGTTGTGCATCAACTTCATCCTTTCTTCGGGCTTTGTAAAAACAGTGGGTCGATGGCTGATTCAGGAAAAGGGTGTCTCCGAATTCAGTATGCCATTGCTGACAGGCTTGTTGTTCTTGCCTGCGCTTTTACTGTGTATCTGGTTGCTGGAACACCTGCCCCCGCCGGGCGAAGCAGATATAGCGCAGCGTAGTGAGCGAAAATCCATGGGGGCTGCCGAACGCAAATCCCTTTTTCTAAAATACGCACCCGGATTGCTGCTGCTTACAGGTATTTACCTTTTACTCACTATCATCCGGGATGTGCGCGACAATTTCGCCGTAGATATTTGGACAGAACTGGGATATGGAAATCAGCCGGCTATGCTTAACGTGAGCGAACTACCAATTGCAGTGTTGGTACTGGTCAGCATTGGAGCGATGAGTTTTGTTTCCGACAATTTTCGAGCCCTGCGGCTCAACCACTTAATTATCATTGGAAGTGCTCTTCTGACGATTGGATCAACTGTGCTGTTTCAGCAGGAAATGTTGTCGCCACTCGCCTGGATCATGTTGTCGGGCGCGGGTATTTTTTTATCGTACATCCTTTTCAATGGTGTGTTATTCGAACGGCTGATGGCGGCGTTTCGGGAAACCGGCAATGCAGGTTTTCTGATTTATCTGGCAGATGCTGTTGGCTACCTCGGCAGCGTACTGGTGCTGCTGTGGCGCAATTTTGGCCGCAGCAACCTGAACTGGGTGGATTTCTTCTGCGACCTGTGTCTGTACGGTAGCGCGGCTGTTGTGATAATGGCCTTGTTCTCCATGGTTTATTTTAAAAAATGTACGCACTCTAAAGTTAACCTGCATATATGATCCGACTGGTTTCTTTTTTCATAGCCACGTTTTGCTGGCTGTTTTCCTTGCGCCTTTCTTCCCAAACCGCTTTGCCGCCCTGGCAACCCGGCATGATGGACATCCACCACATCAGTACAGGCCGTGGCAATGCAGCGTTTTTTATATTTCCGGATGGCTCCACCATGTTGGTTGATGCCGGCGAAATTTCAGATACCCATCCACGCACGTTGTCGCCCAGAAACGGCGCCCTTCGACCCGATTCAAGCCGACGCGCATCGGCGTGGGTGGCCGATTATATCCGGCAATTTCATCCGGCGCACGACAAGGTAATGCTCGATTATGCGGTCATTACCCATTTCCACGACGATCATTTTGGAGAATGGGATGCCAGCAAGCCGCGTTCTTCAAAAGGCGATTATGCACTTACCGGTTTGATGGGAGTGGGTGATGAAATTCCCATCCGGCATTTGCTGGACAGGGGCACGCACTTTCCTGTGGATGTGCTGGGTAATGATTTTGCGAAACAATATGAAAAAGATGAATACCACATCGTGCAGACCTTGCGGGAATACCAGCGGTATATCCGTTGGCAGCAGGCGCATAACGGGCTGCGATACGACACCATACAGCCCGGCGTGTGCGGGCAGATAAAATTGAAAAACGAAACGGCCTTCCCCGATTTTAGGGTGCAAAACATTGCAGCAGGAGGCAGGATTTGGACCGGCTTCCGGGATGGAGAATTTACTGAAATGTACAAATACGGGACATATCCGGGTGAAAATCCGCTGAGTGTATGCCTTAAAATTTCCTACGGGCCGTTCGACTACTTTACAGGCGGCGACATCAGCGGTATTGACGACCTGGGGCAGGCCAATCTTCATTCAATGGAAGCACAAGTAGCGCCAGTGGTGGGCCCGGTGGATGTCGCTACCCTGAATCACCATGGCAACCGCGATTCGCAAAGCCCCTTTTATGTAAAAACACTGCGCCCGAAGGTGTGGATACAGCAGTGTTGGTCATCCGACCATCCGGGCGAAGAAGTGCTGCGCCGCATCACATCCAGATCCTTGTATCCGGGTGAGCGAATGATATTTACAACAGATATGCTGCAATCCAATATCCTGGTCATTGGCGATAAGATAAATGATGCTTATTCATGCCTGCATGGGCATGTAGTCGTCAGGGTTGTGCCTGGCGGAAAGACCTATCAGGTGTATGTACTGAATGATTTTTCTGCCAAAAGAGAAGTGATCGGGCAGTTTGGCCCATTTCTTTCACGTTAAAATAAGCACTTATGCACAAACATTTTTTACTGTTCGTTTTTGCCTCGCTGTCGCTCTTTGCACAGGCACAATCCACTGCGAAAGTGGAAAACTTTATCCTCATTACGCTGGACGGTATGCGCTGGCAGGAGGTTTTTGGCGGTGTAGACACGGCTTTGGTGAATGATAAACGTTTTAACCAGAACGACAGCGCCGGCATCATGACCAAATATTGGGCCGCTACTCCCATGGAGCGCCGCAAGAAACTCATGCCCTTTCTCTGGAGCACCCTGGCTTCGGAGGGCCGTATTTACGGCAACAGAAAGCTCGGCAACAAGGTCGATAATGCCAATCCTTACTGGTTTTCTTATCCGGGGTACAGCGAAATTCTGTGCGGTTTCGTAGATACGGCTGTCAATTCCAACAGTTACCCTCCGAATCCCAATATCAACGTTCTGGAATTTCTTCACAACCAGAAGACATTTAAGGGATATGTAGCAGCCTTTGGAGCCTGGGATGCCTTCGACCGAATCATCAACGAACGCAGAGCGGGTTTTCCGGTGGTATCCGGACGGGATGCCTGCGGCGGCGACTATCCTTCCGTGCGCGAACAATTGCTCAATGATATGAAGCGCGATGCCTATACGCCCTTCGGCGATGCCGAGCAACTGGACGTTTTTACCCATTATGCTGCTATGGAGTACCTCCGTAACAAACACCCCAAAGTGCTTTACATCGCTTATGGCGAAACAGACGAGTGGGCACACCACAGCCATTACAAAGACTACCTGGATGCCGCACGCCAAACGGATGCCTGGATAGGCGAAATATGGCGCTTCGTACAGGCAGATCCTCAATACCGCAACAAAACGGCCCTGCTTATTACAACCGATCACGGCCGGGGCGACCGGGTAAAAGCACAATGGACCAGCCATGGCTCGGAGGTGCTTGATTCGCACGAGATATGGATTGCTGCGATGGGCCCAGGGCTGAAAAAAGGCGGGGAAATGAGCGGCCAGACTCAGTTGTTTCAACAACAGGTAGCGGCCACGGTGGCCGAATGGCTTGGGTTTGAATTCAAGGCCAATCACCCGGTATCTGCCAGTTTGTGGGGGGTATTTAACAGATAATTTACCTGAAACAACCACATCGTTAATGTAGAGTTCAACGAAACTTAAACACCTGTTGCGGCTTTCCCGGAAGTACCGAACCTACCTTTGCGTATCCAAAGCATAGGCGCAGTTATTATCCATATTCCCGCTTTTTCATTTTTCAATCCACTTTCACTTTCATCAATCTTTTCTATCCATGAAGGCAAATTGCTACACCTTCAAGGGCCTGCTTATTGCCCTTGTATGTACCTTTTTTAGTCTGGCCGCACATGCCCAGCGTATCAGCGGCACCGTGTTGGACACCGACACCGACGAGGCGCTGATTGGCGCTTCGGTAGCCGTAAAAAACACTGGCCGTGGCGCCGTGACCGACGCTACGGGTTCTTTTAAACTGGATGCGCAGGCTGGCGAAATCCTGCTCATTACCTATGTCGGCTACGAACCGCAGGAAATTACCCTCGGCAGCGGCACAACGCTGAGTATTAAACTGGCTGCTCAAAACCAACTGAACGAAGTGGTGGTCACCGCGCTTGGCCTTAGCAAAGCCAAAAAATCGCTGGGCTACGCCGTGCAGGAAGTTAGCGGCGCCAGCCTCGACAAGGCGCGCGAAACAAATCTTGTAAGCGCCCTGGCGGGGAAAGTAGCCGGTGTTACCATCGTGGGCAACCCCTCCGGCATTGGCTCTTCTGCCCGAATTACGATCCGGGGGGAGCGCTCGCTCAACATCAACCGCAACCAACCGCTGTTTGTTGTAGACGGCGTACCGATCAGCAACGATTTCCGGGGCTCTTCCGGCAACAGTTATCAGGATGTGGACTATGGCAATGGCGCCGGCTTTGTAAACCCCGACGACGTTGAATCCGTGACCGTGCTGAAAGGCGCCAGCGCTGCGGCCCTCTACGGCTCCCGCGCCAACAATGGAGTGGTGCTGATCACCACCAAATCTGGTAAAAACACAAAAGGTATCGGCGTGAGCATCAATTCTACCGTCTCTTTTGAAAATGTGCTTCGCCTGCCCGATTACCAAAATGTGTATGGCCAGGGCCTGGGTGGCGTTTTCGAATTCAAGGATGGAAATGGTGGCGGCGCTGCCGATGGTGTGGATGAAAGTTGGGGCCCGAAAATGGAAGGCCAGTTGTTGCCACAATTCGATTCGCCTACCTCCAATGGTTTCCGTGGTGGCGATGTAGGCAACCTGTTTACTTCCATCGGCCCAGTTGACCTGAATGCGCAACTGGCTGCCCGCGGAACGATTAACAATACTCCTTTTGCCGCCCAATCCGACAATATTCGCGACTTTTTTGAAACGGGCGTGACGCAAGCCCATAATGTGGCGCTTTCCGGCAGCAACGAAAAAAGCGATTTCCGCCTGTCTTACACCTGGCTCGACCAGACAGGTACCGTTCCGAATACCGACCTCAAACGCAATACTGTCGCGTTTGCCGGGGGCTACAACCTGTCGCCGAAACTGAAAGTGCGCACCGCCATCAATTACATGAACAGCAACAGCGACAACCGCCCAAACCTGAGTTACGGTACCGAAAATATCATGTACCTGTTCAACTGCTGGCTCGGCCGAAGTGTAAATGTGGCTTCGCTGCGCGACTACTGGATGGCCGGCCGCGAAGGACTGAATCAGTTCAATTTCAACTACAACTACCACGACAACCCGTATTTCGGTTTGTATGAAAATACCAACAGCCAGGCTATCGACCGTGTATTTGGCAATGTATCGCTGACATACGATTTTTCTTCCGACCTGAGCCTGATGGTGCGCAGCGGTACCGATGTGAGCAATGAGTTCAGAACCCGCCGCAGAGCCTACAGCACACAGCGTTTCCAGCGTGGCAGTTACCGCGAAGAGCGGATCGGTTTTACAGAAATCAATACTGATTTTCTGCTGAATTACAGAAAAAACCTGAGCGAACGCATCGACCTCAACATAGGCCTCGGCGGCAATGCCATGCGCCAGCGCGGTCGTTTTTCCGACGTCATTGCGCCAGAACTGGCCGTGCCGGGCATTTACACCCTCGGCAATTCACGTGTGGCTTTGCAAAACCTTGCTTCTGTGCCGTCTACGCAAAAACGCATCAATAGTTTGTATGCTACCGCACAGGTTGGTTTTGATAATTTCCTCTACCTCGATTTGTCGGCACGCAACGACTGGTCGAGTACCCTGCCTTCCGATTCGCGCAGTTATCTCTACTATGCAGCCAACCTAAGCGCGATCCTGACAGATGCTTTCAAAATCAAAAGTGATGTGCTGTCTTTCGCAAAAGTTCGTTTCGGGGTAGCCCAGGTAGGTAACGACACCGATCCCTACCAACTGATAGCCGTTTACAATGCTCAAACAGCCGTGCAGGGCCAACCCTCCTACAGCGAGTCGAGCACCCTTGTGAACCCGGCCCTGAAACCTGAAATCAGTACCTCCATCGAAACCGGCCTCGATGTTCGTTTTTTCAACAACCGCATCGGCCTCGACCTCACGTATTATAATACCGAAAGCCGCAACCAGTTGCTTCCACTTGCCCTGAGCAACACAACGGGCTACAGCAGCCGATTCATCAATGCCGGCCTCATTAGAAACTACGGCGTAGAGGCTACCCTGAACATCACACCCGTAAAAACCAAAAATTTCAACTGGGATATCGCTTTCAACTTCTCTGCCAATCGCAGCAAGGTAAAAGAACTCTACACCGATCCGGTAAGCGGCCAAAAGGTGACCAACTACGTCATGGCCAGCCGTTACGTGAATGTGGAAGCCCGCGTAGGCGAACAAATGGGTGATATGTACGGCATCGGTTTCCAGCGTGTGAGTGCCGACCCGAACAGTGCTTATTACGACCCAACTGGTCAGTTTGTAGGCCAAATTGTGTACAACAGCCAGGGCAAACCGGTGGCAACATCCAGTCTGATCAAACTCGGAAATTACAACCCCGACTGGCTGGGCGGCATCTATAACTCGTTCACATTCAAAGGTATCAACCTGGGTGTGTTGTTCGATATCCGCAGCGGCGGCCAGGTGTACTCGCACACGCAAGTGGTGGGCCGCGAAGGCGGACAAATCATCGAAACCCTGGAAGGCCGTGCCAATGGCTACGACCTCAGTGTGGAAGGCAACGGCGTAGTAGGCGCCGGTGTGGTGCAAAATGCCGATGGCTCGTTCAGCCCCAATACCGTGGAATTAAGCGCCCGCGAATGGCACACTTCCTACACATTGGGCCGCCGCCTGATTGAAGGCGCTATTTACGATGCTTCTTTCGTAAAACTCCGCGAAGCACGTATCGGATACACCTTCCCGAATAAAATCTGGGGTAAAACCAGTCTGCGCGACCTGAGCCTGAGTGTGGTGGGGCGCAACCTGGCACTCTGGACAAAAGTGCCGCATATCGACCCTGAAACCTCCTCTACTTCCGGTGGCACGGTCATCCCCGGCGTAGAATCTGTGGCGCTTCCTTCTACGCGCAGTTGGGGTATCAACCTGAACTGCCGTTTCTAAACCGTTTACTTCTAAATTTTTTATCCATGAAATATACCACTTTAAAATCCCTGCTTCTATGCGGAATGCTCGCTTTTATGGCTGGCTGTACCAAGGATTTTGATGACATCAATACCAATCCGAATGCCCCCACTTCGGTCAATTCGGGCCTCTTGCTGCCACAAATCCAGCGCGATATGATCGGCTCGCTTCTGGGAGAAACCTGGGGTATCGGCAATATTGTGATTCAGCATACTGCCAAAAACCAGTTTGTAAACGAAGACCGCTACCTCTGGGGCGAAATCAACGGCATTTGGAATGCTGTGTACGACAACATGCGCGATGTCAACAACATCCTCATTCAGAGTGAAGATAAAAACGAGAAAAATTACCAGGGAATCGCCCTGGTGATGCGTGCCTGGATGTTTTCTCTCGCTACGGATGCTTATGGCGACATTCCATATTCGGAAGCCATTAAGGCAAAAGAAGGCATCAATTATACAAAATACGATTCACAGGAAGATATTTACAATGGTATTCTCAACGACCTGAAAGAAGCCAACAACATACTGGGCACTACTGGCGAAGTAGTGGCGGGCGATATTATTTATGGTGGAGATGTTGCCAAGTGGAAAAAACTGGCCAACTCTCTGCGTATCCGCTACCTGATGCGTATTTCCGGCAAACGCGATGTCGGCCCCGAATTGCGGGAAATTGTAACCAATACTACTGCATCACCCATTTTTGAAAGCAACGCCGATAATGCAGTGTACACCTTTAAAAGTACTGCGCCGGATCAATTCCCGCTTTACTCTTCCCGTATTGGTTCTTTCAATGAGTTTCGGGCTTCCAAGACTTTGCTGGATACATTGGTAGACCTGGGCGACCCGCGCATGCCTGTTTTCTTCCGGCCCACACCCAGCACGGAAGGTTCTTCCAGTCCGGTGTACGTGGGGATTCCAAACGGCCTGAACGACGTAGATGCACTCCAATACAACGGCGGCCCGCAATTCCAGTCGCGTATCGGTTCGCTGTTCTACGAAAATTCTATTTCCACGCAAGGACTCGCCATTGCCAAAGGCGTCATCATGACCTACGCCGAACTCCAGTTTTTCTTGGCTGAAGCCGCTGAAAAAGGTTTGATCGGCAGTTCGGCGCAGGCCTATTATGAAAATGGTGTAAATGCTTCTTTTGCATTCTATGGACTGACCGCGCCTGCCAATTATTTCGCGCTGCCTGATGTGGCCTACGCAGGTACGAAAGAACAAAAACTGCATAAAATCGGCTTCCAGAAATGGGTGTCGCTGTATTTCCAGGGGCTGGAGGCGTGGTTCGACTGGCGCCGGACGGGTATTCCAGCCCTCAAACCTGGTCCTTCCAACCAGAATGGCGATAAAATTCCGGTGCGTTTCCGGTACCCGATCATCGAGCAATCCCTGAATGCTGAAGGGTATCAAGGCGCCATCAGCCGTCAGGGGCCGGATGATCTGAATTCAAAAATGTGGTATCTAAAACCCTGAAAATAAAGTTGTTAGAACTTTTGTGGAAAAGGAAATAATTCAAACAACTTCATACGAAAATTAGAGTTGGTCAGGATGGCAAAACGGCGCAAAGCTGTTTTGCCATCGTTTTTTTTGTGCAAAATGATTTTTCTGTGTCTAGGGAATAAGCAGTGACCAGATTATCCTTACGTCTGTCGTACTTTCGGCCCACTTGTTGAACCGGAAAAACAAACATGCTCGAAAAAAAATCTATGCTCACCATCTACCACAACAACCGCTGTGGTAAAAGCCGCGTCGCCAAAAACCTGATCGATACATTGGGAAAACCCGTAGAGGTGGTCGACTATCTACAACATCCTCCTTCTGAGAAGGAATTAGCAGATATCCTCGCTATGCTAAAAATGAAACCGCAGGAACTGATTCGCACCAAGGAAGCCATTTTTCAGGAGTACTTTAAAGGAAAAAATCCTTTCGGATGCCGAGTGGATTCGGGTTATGGTGGAAAACCCGGTGCTGATCGAGCGGCCGATTGTGGTGATGGGCGACGAGGCCTGGTTAGTGCGCAGCGAAGAAGCGCTGGAGGCGTTGCATTGCAAACTGGGTGAGACAGAATAAGAGTACTTGCCTTATCCAAAAATGGACAACACACAAATTCACGAAAGCAACATGCAAACAAAAACCTTTTACATTATCTTCTTTTTGTCTCTTACCCACCTCTTTGCACAAGCACAAAACCCCCAACTCAATATCGCTCACCTGACAGGCGACTTTTACGTTTACACCACTTACAACATATACAATGGCTACCGGGTGCCGGCCAACGGCATGTACCTGATCACCAACAGCGGGGTTGTGATGTTCGATACGCCCTGGGATACCACTCAGTTTCAGCCACTGCTCGACAGCATCCGGCTCCGGCACAACAAACCCGTGGTGATGGCCATGGCAACGCATTGGCACAGCGATAAAACCGCCGGTCTGGAATATTATAAAAAACTGGGTATCAAAACCTGGACAACGGTCCTGACAGATAAGTTAAGCGAAAAAAATAATATGAAAAGGGGTGAATATCTGATGACTAACGATACCGTTTTTCATGTCGGCCAATATTCTTTTGAAACGTACTTCCCCGGAGAAGGGCATACTTCAGACAATATTATCGTCTGGTTTGAAAAGGAAAAAATCCTCTTCGGCGGCTGCTTGATAAAAGGCGCCGATGCCGAAACCCTGGGCTATTTGGGCGATGCCAACACCCTGGAATACGAATCCACGCTAAAAAGGGTGCAGAAAAAATGCCGCAAACCCAGGTATATCGTCATTGCGCACAGCGACTGGAAAAACAAAAACTCGCTGAAGCATTCTATCAAACTGGCAAAAAGGCTCAAAAAAGAGCATGCTCGCTGACCCTGCACACGCGGGTGACCAACGTCACCCTGAATGATGACCAGTGTCATCCTCGCTTGCTGGACATTGCCCGACCTTGTGCCGCTTTTTTAGTGCTTGTTTCTTTCAAAATCAAATCAAATTAAGTGGCCGACATGCCATTTAAAAATCCGTTGAATCCGCACAATCCGCTCAATCCCGGATTACCGTGAGGCGAAGCCGAACAACCTCTCCCCAGATCAGTAAGAAATCATGATAGAACTTTTAGCGCCGGCAGGCTCTTTTGAATCACTGATGGCGGCCATTCATGCCGGAGCCGATTCGGTGTATTTCGGTGTGGAGCAATTGAATATGCGCACCAAATCGTCGTATAATTTTACGGTAAACGACCTGCCCGAGGTGGCGGCCCGATGCCGGGAACACGGCGTAAAATCCTATATCACGCTCAATACCATCATTTACGACCACGATCTGGCGCTTATGCGTCGTATTGTCGACGCGGCCCGCGAAAGTGGCATCGATGCGCTGATTGCGTCCGATATTGCCGTGATGAACTATGCGCGCAAGTCGGGTATGCCGGTGCATATTTCCACCCAAAGCAACATCACCAACATCGATGCAATCGAGTTTTATTCGGTGTACTCCGATGTGATGGTACTGGCCCGCGAACTCACGCTGATGCAGGTGGGTGCGCTGGCCCGCGAGATTCAGCGCCACAACATCACGGGCCCTTCCGGCCACCTGGTTCGGCTCGAAGTGTTTGGCCACGGCGCGCTGTGTATGGCGGTTTCGGGCAAATGCTACATGAGCCTGCACAGCAATTTTTCCTCGGCCAACCGCGGCGCCTGCATCCAGAATTGCCGCCACACCTACGTGGTGACCGATAAGGAAAGCGGTGTCGAATTTGAGGTCGACAACGAATACATCATGTCGGCCAAAGACCTGTGCACCATCGATTTTCTGGATAAAGTGGCCGATGCAGGCGTGTCGGTACTCAAAATAGAAGGCCGCGGTCGCAGTGCCGATTATGTGCATACCACCACCCAATGCTACCGGGAGGCGCTGGATGCCCTGAAAAATGGTACGTATGGTCCGCATTTGTTTGAGGACTGGAAAACGAGGCTTTCCACGGTGTACAACCGCGGTTTTTGGGACGGCTACTACCTCGGTCGCACGATGGGAGAATGGAGTAATGAATACGGCTCGATTGCTACCAAAAAGAAAATCTACCTCGGCCGTGGCGTTAAATATTATGATACGGCCAAAGTCGGCGAGTTTTTTCTGGAAACCCACAGCCTGCACACCGGCGATGAAATTCTCATCACCGGACCCACTACAGGCGTCGTACAACATCGGGTCGATTCGCTGCGGGTAAACGACCAGGATACGGGAGTCGTGAAAAAAGGGGAGTCATTCACTTTGCCATTGGGCGAAAAAATTCGCCCTTCCGACAAACTGTACAAAATTGTGGAGGCCTGAGATATGGTTCGCATTATTCAACAACGTGAAAAATGTATCGGCTGCCATGCCTGCGTCGATGCTGCTCCCTGGCGCTGGCGTATTTCCCGCAGGGATGGGAAATGCACGCTCATCGGCGCCACGGAAAAGAAGGGCTGGTATATGGTTCTTGTAGATGATGAAGAGTGGGCTGCCAATCGTATGGCGGCTGATTATTGCCCGGTGAATATTATTCGGGTGGAAAAGGTGGGTACCTAGATTGTTATGTTGGACGAATACCCAGGGCGTTGAATTGTTGTTTTTTGAATGAATACGAATACCCAGGGCGTTGAATTGTTATTTTTTGAATGAATACGAATCCCCAGGGCGTTGAATTGTTATTTTTTGAATACATACGAATACCCAGGGCGTTGAATTGTTATTTTTTGAATACATACGAATACCCAGGGCGTTGCCCTGGGCTATTGAATACGCCCTTTCAGGGCTATTATATACCCAAAACTCACCTGTTGACCTTTGCTTTTTGCCCCTTGCCTTTTAAAATTTGCCTCTCACTCTCTCACTCTCTCACTCTCTCACTCTCTCACTCTCTCACTCTCTCACTCTCTCACACTCTCAGACACCCTCTGAATCCCCTTGCCGCATAATATGACTGTGCGCCGTTGTGGTACACAAAAACATGCCCGTATCGGAAATCGGCGAAGATGGCACCGCCGAGTTGGCGGATATCGGCCGGTGTGCGCAGCCAACTGGAGGTTTTGGTGTCGAAGGTGCCGAGTTGTTGCAAGGCACGGTACTGCTCTTCTGTAAGGATTTCGATGCCCATTTCCATAGCCAGATCGAGGGCATTGTTTTCCGGCGGGAAATCTTTTCTCGATTCCTGGCTTTCGCGGTCGTAACAAAGGCTGCGGCGCCCTTTGGGGCTTTCTAGAGAACAGTCGAAGAAATGGTATTCCTTCGTGTCGGCGTCGTAGCCAACCACGTCCGGCTCGCCGCCGGTATTTTCCATTTCGTAGAGCGACCAGAGTTTTTCGGGCCGGGATTGGAGCCGGCCTTCTACATCCGACCATTCTATGTTTTCATGACGTTTCCTGTTTTTTTCAAAACGGGTTTTCAGCGTGGCCAGCAATGCCTGTGCTTCTTCAGCCGGGAGGATATGAGTATCTTGTTTCATGGATGTACAATTAAACGGTGGCGAATTTTCTGTCTGCAGGCCTGAAATACCAGGATACCACAGTGAGGACGAGCAGCAATGTCGGACCGAACAGTTCACTCCAGGGATCGCTCACGGCAATATGCGAATATACTGCGCCCGACATGGAAAAGAAAAAGCCGGCATAGGCCCATTCCTTGAGCAAGGGATATTTTGGCACAAGTATGGCCACTACACCCAGCAGTTTCCAGATGCCCAGCAGGGTCAGGAAATACAAGGGGTATCCCAGGCGGGTAATCATGTCTATCTCTTCCTGTAATTTGATCAATTGAACAATGCCGGTAGATACCATACCGAGCGATAACCAGAGAGTGGCGATCCAGTAGATGATTTTATTTGTTTTGGACATTGGATGGAGATGATTTTTTCTGTTGAGTTATTTCCCTTGTTTGCCGAGTATTTCCTGCAGACGATTGTGCGCCATGTTGAGGCCCTGTGCGAAGGGTAATTGCAGCATTTGATCTCTTTGTGCCATGGATTTGTATACAATTTGCATGGTGAGTTTGCTGGAATGTTCCGTCAGGGGTTCAAATTCCAGAAATTCGAGTTGCACGCCGAAAGGAGCGCCTTCCATTTCGAAGGTTCGGATGATTTTCTGGTTTGGAACAAATTCGTGGTACGTCCCGTTGGCACGAAATGCCACTTTGCCGGTGTGGTCGGGCGTTTCAATCTGATAACTGCCGTGCTTGCGGCTTTCCATTTTTAATACCCGGGTACCCATCCATTGTTCTACAATTTCGGGTACTTCGAAAGCCTTGAACAGCAATTCGACGGTTAAATCGAATTCACGGGTAATGAAAAGGTCCTGTTTGCCGTCTTCGGCGCTGACCTTGGTTTTACGTTCCATATTCGTTTATTTTCCCGGTGAATAGTTTTTCATAATGGCTTCCAGTTTGCTAAACCGGTCTTCCCACAATTGGCGGAACGGTTCTATGAAATCTGCGACCTCTTTCATTCCTTGCGGGTTTAAGTGATAAAATATTTCCCTGCCTTGCTGTTCTTGCTGAAGCAACTCGCATTCGGTGAGTATTTGCAGGTGTTTGGAAACGGTGGGCCTTGCGGTATCAAAATTGGAAGCAATCGCGCCGGCTGTCATAGCCTGCGAAGCCAGCAACAGCAGAATGGCCCTGCGCGTCGGGTCGGCAATGGCCTGGAATACATCTCGTCTGAGGAACATTGTGTAGTTATTTGACTACAAATGTATGTGTAGTTATTTGGCTACGCAACAGGTAGATGGAAAAAAATTACTCTTCGGTAACACCCTCCCAAAAAACAATCCCGAATCCTGGCTTTCACCAAAATTCGGGATGTGTTATTTTCCAATGCTACCATTCAGGGCCTCACTTCCAAACCACCCTCTCTACGCCTATGCGGGCATTATTTTCCAATATTTCCAGAAAATACACCCCTGAAGCAAGCCCTTCGCGTTGCAATTCAATGTTTGAGCCGTTGAAAGATATTCGTCGAATTGCCCGTCCGAATGCATCCCGCAACACGATTTCGCCATTTTTCAAGGTGTTTTCAGGTAAACTGATACGCACATATTCTCCTGCGGGATTGGGCGCGATTTGAACAAGACGAGGTTGCACAGGTGGTGTTGCAGTACCCACCAGATTTACCTCCAAAAAGTCTTTACAAACCGTCTGGTAAGGCGTGTTGGTCAGCACCGGATCATTTTGATCGAAGTAGATAGCGGCCTGGTTGTAAATCACAGCGCCTACCGGGTTACCCGTTTTTTGCGCAATCCGGAACGTCACAAAACCATTCGAGGCCGGTTCATTGACATTGGAATCGGGCAGCATGATGCCATCGAACAAAATAGACAGGATGCCTGTACTGCTCAGTTTCCAGGAATAGGAATGGCTCGCAGTACCAGGCCGGATGCTCGACGGCTGAAGCCATTGCGAGAGCGTATCGATGATTTCCACCCGGAAAGCGGTATCGGTACCGGTGTTCTGGAAACGGACGAGGTATTCAATGTCTTGATCGGCTTCGATGCAGTGCGGATCATCCACGCCATATGGGAAAGCCGTTTTATCATTCGGATCGTAACTGCCGATCACTTCCCTGCAGAAAATATCACCCAATCCATTTCCACTGTTGTTGTCGAAAAGGTTGACCATACCTGTGGTGGAATTGCCCGTTGTGGTACATCCTTCCACCGCAATAGTAGGGGCTTGCTCGCCCATGGGGTACCCTGGCTCTTGAGTGGCAGTGATGCGCCAGGTATGTCCGTTGGCAGGAACAACGAATTCCTTCAACTCGCCAGCCTGCAAACTAACCGCACCTTCACGGGTAATAACATGATCGTCGATAATCACATATCCAACCGGCTGAGTAGTAGGATTGAGTCCTTTATTCGCCAGGGAGAGCCGAACAGAATCGGCGTCGCACCTGCCGGCTACCTGAATATTGGCGCCCGACCAGTTGCCCGTTGCTGAAGTGCCACAAATAGAATCCGGGCTCACCAGTCCTTCCATACAAAGTGTTTGACCCAATGGTACGTTGCAGTTTATGAATGCCGTCATCACCACCACCCGGCAATCCAAAGGCGGGATAGAGTCGAATGTGAATACCAGTGTATCCCCTTCCATGGTATGTGGGTACGAGAAATTCGTCAGGGTAATCATGGGATCGGGAACAAGCCGAAGTTGCGCCGGTATGGCAGTAGAAGCACCCCAGTTGCATATGGTGGCGCTGGCACTCATATTGGTACAGCGCCTGAAATTGGGGGCTGCTATTTTCACTTGAAGCAAGGGACAATCGGTTGGCGTCTGTACGGCAAAGTTGGCAGTATCGAAAACTGCCGGCAAACCTGGGGCAAAATAAACATGTACGGTATCCGGACACGATTGCCATAAAAAACTCGGCGGCGTAATGTAAACCTGATAGGCGCCTGTATCGATGAAAGGTATCCGGTAGTGCCCCATCGCATCGGTAAGCGTGTAAAGAGAAAACTCGGGCCCTTGTGCTGTCACCACCCAGTTTTGCAACGCAGGCTCTCCATTGTCGGCCAGGCAGTTGTCGTTGTTGTCGAGTACTACTTTGCCCTCGAGGGTATTTTGGTAACTGGTGAGATTTCCATCAGGGGCTAGTCTCAACAGCACCAGATCGTCATTCATACGTGTGCCAGCAGCAATCAAAGAGCCATCGGCCAGCACATGCCCGGCTGTCAGAGAAATGATGCCAAGCACCTGGTTAGGGAAACTGCGTACCCAGGCAATACTGCCGTCGGCATTCACCCTGGCCACGGTGGCATTCACCTGATTCAGGTTGTCTAAATAATTGGTTCCCAGTACATAAAATCCATTATTACCGATGGGGAGCACCACCCTTGCCTGAAGTTGACACATTTCAGGCACATCGTTCAGGTAATGTTGCCAGACAGTATCGCCACTCGGACCGAGCAGGAGCAATCGGGAGGTATCATTGGTTTGTTCGAATTCCGTTTTTACGATCAGGCTTTGGCCCGCGTCGTTGGAGCCGTAACCGAATAAACTGAGGCTCTGATTGGGGTAGGTCTTGTGGTGCCACGCTACCGAGCCATCCGGTAAATAACGGGTAAGCAAATGGTAAAAACCATTGGGTGAAAAAACAGTGTCGATAATAGGCCAACCCGAAAGGCATCCTCCCTGGCCATCAGGCACGGTGCCATAGGAGTATTGATAGTCGTTGGTTGTGACGGTGTTTTTCCATAAAAAAGCGCCGTTGGAAGCAAATTTTGCCGTGAAATTGAAGTAGTGTTGCGATCCGGTCACTACATAAAACCCATTGGCAAATACTTCCCCGGCTTCATTTTCTGTCAGGTTAAAGGGGTAAACGTTCGTGAGGTTGGGCGCCAGTTTGACAGCAGTACGCCACACGATGGCTTCTGCCGGATTGCGCTTCCAAATCACCAGCGAATCGGCTACTTTGGTCAGGCTCAATACAGAGCCATCCTGCTCCCGATAGTGAATGGCATTTTCGGGGGTCGTTTGTGGCGTAAGCGATATTTGTACGCCGCTCGCATCGGTGCGCAACAATGCTACCACGCTTCCCGGCCCGGTCGTATTGGCGCCCTGCACGGCAGAAACCCCGAAGTCGCCGTTGGGATACTGAAAAACAGACTGTGCCTCCAGGTTGGAGTTTGGAGGTGTATCATAAAATTTTAAAAACGATTGGGCAAAACCGGTATTCAAGGCAGTCAGCCAGCAAATCGCTACGAACAGGAAAAGGCTGTGTTTATTCATTTTTTTGTTGATTTCTTTTTTTCGATACAAAAGTGGGGTAGTGAGGCAGCAAAAAATGCAACAGTTTTATCTTGTGATCAAAAAATGAAAAAACTAAATAAAGTGCTTTTTTATACTAAAAAATACATTTTAAAAATGTATTTATACTTTAAATTGATAAAATAATATGACTATCCGCATGTTGTACCCCAAAAGGAAACAAATTAAATCCGGTCAGCCGTTATTGTTGGCGAGGACGCCAACAATGGCATTTGTGCTTGAATTACAACAAAATGCCGCTGTTGGCGTCCTCGCCAATAGCAAAAATGAACCATTTTGGCGTCCTCGCCAACAGCAAACGAATGCCGCTGTTAGCGTCCTCGCCAACAGCAAAAAAGCCATTTTTGAAAATGCATTTTTGAAACCATTTTTTGCTACAAATCAAAATGACCAATACACTTGCCTGGCATCTTTTTCAGTCACTTTCGGCCCGCGATGTGCTCAGATTCGGCAAATTTCTCGAATCGCCGTATTTCAATCATCGCACGGATGTGCAAGCAATGTATCAATTGCTCAGTCGGCATCTCGCTTCCAGCAGTGTGCAAGGGCCTGTAAAAGAACAGGTTTTTGCGGCAGTGTACCCGGACAAGCCCTGGGATCGGCTGCAATTCAATTATCTGTGCGGCTTTATGGTCGAATTGCTCGAACAGTTTCTAGCGTGTGAAGAACTGCTGTCCGATCGCATACAAAATCGACTGTTCAGATGCCGTGCTTTTCGAAAACGCGGACTGAACCGCCATTTTGAAAAGAATGCTGCCCAATTGGAACGCGACCACCATGCCATGCCACATCGGAATGCGGGTTTCTGGCTTCTGGAATACCAGTTGCAGAACGAGGTGTTTTCGCACCAGGTACTGCAAAGTGGCGGCCGACAAACCAACCTGCCGGCTGTAACGGAAAGCCTGACGAATTTTTACCTCCTCGAACACCTGAAATGGGCCGGCGCTACCCGTTCGCTGCAATCTTATTCGCGTCAGGCCTTGCCACCCCTGCCACTTGCGGAAGGTGTATTGTCAACTGCCGGGGCTGTGCCAGAGAATGAAAACCCGGCCCTGGCACTCATGCATGCCGGGCATACCGCCCTTTGCGAGCCGGAAAACGAGGAGAATTTCCGCAGGCTAAAAACCTTGCTGCGCACCCACCGCACCCTTTTCCCGCCTTCCGAATGCCGCGATTTGTACATGACTGCTATCAATTTTGCGATTCGGCGACACAACCGGGGCGAGCGTAGTTACACCTTCGAAGCATTTGAACTTTACAGGGAAGCACTGGAACTGGGCATTTTGCATGAAAACGGACTGCTGTCCAGAAACACTTATATCAATGTGCAAAACCTGGCACAACTCACAGGCGCACACGACTGGGCGCTGCATTTTCTGGAAAACAGCCGCGAAGCCTTGCCGCCTGCCGAACGCGACAACATATATCACTATGCATTGGCCGGTTTTCATTTTCGTCGCTCGGAATACCGGGCGGTACTCGACTTGTTGCGTGAGGTGGAATTTTCCGATATTTTCATTCAACTGGATGCGCGTAAAATGCTCCTGCGCAGTTATTTCGAATTGGGAGAATGGTTGTCGCTGGCCAGTTTGCTCGACAGTTTCAAGGCCTTTTTGCGACGCCAGAAGAACCTGGGCTATCACCGGGAGAGTTACCTCAGCCTGGTAAAATTTACAAAAAAACTGGCGAAAACTGTGTACGCCAGTCGTTCCAAACGCGCAGCGCTGGCACAACAGATTCGTCAGTCGGAGGCAGTGGCAGAACGGGAGTGGTTGTTGGGGAAATTGCAACACGGATTGCGCGGATAAAAGCGGATTTTCACGGATTATACTGGATGATAAGGGAAATTTAAAACAATAAATAGCCCCTTATCACTCAGTATAATCCGTGAAAATCCGCATTTATCCGCGCAATCCGTGTTTCAACGCTGATAATACGCCACTACCGAGGCCTTCGCCAGCATACTTGCATTCAGGTAAAAACCTACAAGTGCGGGGCTGGCATTGGCATCCAGGCCGAGTTTGTCGGTTTTCAGGGCGTACACGGTAATCAGGTACTGATGCGGTTTGTCACCTTCCGGCGGGCAGGGGCCGCCATATCCTGCTTTGCCGAAGTCGGTGATGCTCTGAATGGCGCCAGCAGGCAGCAGATTTTTGGCGGGATCGCCCGCGCCCTGTTTCAATTCGGAAGCGTTGGCAGGAAGATCGAACACTACCCAGTGCCAGAATCCGCTGCCGGTGGGCGCATCCTTGTCGTACATGGTGACAGCGAAACTTTTTGTACCCGCCGGCGCGTTTTGCCAACTCAGTTGAGGAGAAAGATTTTGCCCGGTGCAACCAAATCCGTTGAATACTTCCTTCAGGGTCATCTGACCACCGAGGTCATTGCTTTTGAGTGTGAATGTTTGGGCGAACAATGCACCGGAAACGAAGAGTACCGCTGCCATTGTGGCAAATACATTTTTCATGTAGAAGTTGTTTTTAGAAAGTGACAAGTGGCATAATAACTTTTGCAAAGATGGATTGTTCGACAATGCCGGGGTAGTGGATGTGATTTTATTTTAAGTGATTGATTTTCAATTCAATAAATCAAATATTTACATGCAGTTCAACCTGGCCAATTCCACAGAAATTCTCCAGCGCACTCCATCAGTTCTGCGCGCAATGCTTCAAGGCCTGTCTGATGAGTGGCTGTATGCCAATGAAGGCGAAGGCACCTGGAGCCCGTACGATATAGTGGGGCATCTGATCCACGGCGAAAAGACCGACTGGATTCCACGGATGGAAATTATTCTGTCTGACAAAGCCGATAAAACATTTGAACCTTTTGATCGTTTCGCTCAACTGACGGAGGAACGGAAGCCGCTCGATGCATTGCTCGATGAGTTCGATGTACTACGGGCAGAAAGTCTTCAGATATTGCAGTCCAGATCCATTTCAGATGACGACCTGATAAAAACAGGCATTCATCCGGCCTTTGGCGAAGTGCGCCTGTACCAGTTATTGTCGACCTGGGTAGCGCACGACCTGGGGCACATCGCACAAATTGCGCGGGTGATGGCCAAGCAATACAAGGAAGATGCCGGCCCCTGGGTGGCATATCTCCGTATCTTGCAGTCCTGACCCCAGCAGACCCGCTTGCATATACATTGTCGAAAATCTTTTCAGATAACGGACGTTTATCTGAGTCAAAACTGTATTGCTTGCGTCATGGAACCGGGTTCTTTATTAAACCGCCAAAAACTACATTATTACCGCCTTGTCTGGCTGAAACATGACCTGCCGGCGGGACTCACTGTTTTTCTGGTAGCCTTGCCTTTGTGCCTGGGTATTTCGCTGGCTTCGGGTGCGCCTTTGTACGCCGGAATATTGTCGGGTGTCATCGGAGGCGTGGTGGTATCGCTGGTAAGTGGTTCGCAATTGGGCGTATCGGGCCCGGCTGCTGGCCTCACCACGGTGGTTTCTGCCTCGATTATTGGCCTGGGCGATTACCGCATTTTTCTGCTGGCGGTTTTCGGGGCGGGCCTGTTTCAGGTGCTATTGGGACTGCTTCGCTTGGGTACGGTGGCTAACTTTTTCCCTTCTGCAGTCATCAAGGGCATGCTTTCCGCTATTGGTATCATCCTGATTTCCAAGCAAATACCCCTCGCGTTGGGATACGATCAGCCTGATTTTTGGACAGACGGATTTTTGGGGGTTTTCAGCAACAGCCACATTTTTTCAAATGTCGATGCTTTTTATCAGCACTTTTCCAATTCTGTGCTGGTGATTACGCTGGTTTCGCTGGCTATACTGGGTTATTGGAGCGGTTTTTTTCGACGCCGCGCGCGCTGGCTGCCCTTGCCCCTGATCGTCGTGGGCGCGGGTGTTGCACTGTCGTTCATTCAACCGCTCATAAACCCTTCCTGGGCGCTCAAATCAACCCAAATTGTACATATTCCCGACAATATTTTCGGGGAAATTACCTGGCCCGATTTTTCCCGGGTCGGGTCCGACATGCGAATCTGGAAAGATGCCCTGACAATTGGCCTGCTGGCGAGTCTGGAAACCCTGCTTTGTGTGGAGGCGATAGACAAACTCGATCCCCTGAAAAGAAAAACGCCTGTAAACCGAGAACTCCTGGCACAAGGTGTTGGCAATATGTTGTGCGGGCTCATCGGCGCACTGCCCATGACGGCGGTGATTGTGCGGGGTGCTGCCAATGTAGATGCCGGCGGGCGCACGCGCTTGTCGTCATTTACACACGGGATATTTTTGCTGATTGCTGTGGCTGCGGTTCCTTTTGTGTTGAATATGATTCCATATGCTTCACTGGCTGCTATCCTGATAATGACGGGCTACAACCTCACCCGCCCGGCCTTGTTTCGCCAGATGTACCTGCTTGGCTGGAATCAGTTTTTGCCATTTCTGATTACGATTGTCGTGATTCTGGCCACCGACCTGCTCATGGGTGTGGCGATCGGTCTGACTTTGTCGATTTATTTCATTGTTCGGAACAATTTTAAGGCAGAATACAAAATCGAACGGCACCACCATTCTGCTACGGAGTTTTTCTATATTAAACTCAACTCGATGGTTACCTTTCTCAACAAGGTCAATCTTCAAAAAACGCTGTATCAGGTTCCGCCTTATTCCGTGCTCACTATCGATGGATCAGACAGCCGCTTTGTCGACTACGACGTGCTGGAAATGATCAGCGAATTCGAAAAACAGGCACACGAACGCCATATCCAACTGGTGCTGAAAAATATTGAGCGGGTGAAGGTGACTTCGCTGCATTGAGTGGAGCGGGTGTTTTGGTGTTTTTGTGTTTTAGTGTTTTTGTGTTTTAGTGTTTTTGTGTTTTGGAGGAATGAAGTATTATTGTAGGGACAAAACCAACCCTTGCCATGATACGCCAATTGTCCTCCCTTGCCCCGTTCTCTACGGACTGGGCTGTGTTGATTCTTCGAATCGTTTTTTGCGGCCTGCTCTTGTACAACCACGCTTTTGTCAAATTTGCCCTGTTTCGCGACAGCCCCGACAGTTTTCCCGACCCGGTGGGTCTGGGCGCCACCGCAAGTTTTTACCTGGTGATGTTTGCGGAAATGTTGTGTGGCGCTTTGTGCCTGATTGGCTTGTTTACCCGTTTTGCCCTGATCCCGCTGCTCATCACCATGCTGGTAGCCTTGTTGCGCATCCATTGGGAAAATGAAATTACCGACAAGGAATTGCCGCTGCTTTACCTGGCTGTGTATGCCGCCATCTTTTTGATGGGGCCGGGCCGATATTCGCTGGATCATCGGCTGAAGCGGGGGTAGTTATTAAGTTATTGGTTATTAAGTTATTGGTTATTAAGTTATTAGTTATTGGTTATTAAGTTATTAGGAGTTGGTTAGGGTTAAATTTTACATAAACTTGGCCACTCAAATAGTAAAGCCATGTATAAATGAAAACTAACCCTAACCAACTCCTAATAACTTAATAACCAATAACTAATAACTTAATAACCAATAACTTAATAACGAAATAGCCCTACCTTTTTCCCCCCTCCGCCAGCCCGCTTTCCCTTTGCCGAATGACCTCCTGAATCGGGATGCCAGCGATTTTGCTTTCCAGCCAGGCAATGATGTCGAGATACATGAAGGAGCGGCTCTCGAAAGGGCTTTCCTGCAGTTTTTCCAGTTTTTCTTTCAGGATCACGAATGCCGAGCGCAGGCGCGCCGGGCTGTTGAGTTGGAAGGCCTTGCGCAGGAAACGGAATATTTCCTCTTCCACCACGCTCAGGGTTTCCATTTGAGCCATGAAACGGTACACCGATTTGATGAGGTGTTCGAGGATGTCAAAATTGCCCAGTTCGTAATGTGCAATCAAGTGCAGGAGCCGGGCATAGCATTGCAAGTCGCTCCGCAGGTTGACTTTCCAGTGGATAATCCGGTTGAGGTATTCGATGGCTTTTTCTGCGTCGCTGGCGCCGAAATACAGGCTCGCAATTTTATAATACAGCACGAGTGTGCGGTGGTGGTCGATCAGCAGGCTAAACTGCGTAAGTTTTTCCTCGATACCGGGTACCAGGTGCAGGCCTTCGGAAAAAGTGCCTTTCAAAAAATGACCGTTGATACGCGCAATAGCCAGATATACAAAGGTTTGTACACGCGTGTTGTCGTTGGCGTTGGATTCGTCGGTATTGGAAAATGCTTCAAAAAGCGCGAGCGTTTCATCGTACTTCCGGTGGTTGCGCAGCATAAAATGGGCCAACAAAAGATTGTGCAGCCCTTTGACATAAAACAGCGTTTCCACGCGGCACATATGCGGCTCATCACTGAACAGGTCGACCCATTTCTGTGCATACCGGTAATACATGCGGAAATCCTGCAAAATGAGCGCATGCCAGCAATAGGCCTGATACAGATAAAGACGGCCGAAAAAACCCTTCGTAAGGTGCGCATCGGGCGGCAGGCGAGAAGCAAAAAACTCGCGGATGGTGACAGCATCCTTGGCATTGCGTGCATGGCCCACGTTGATGTACCAACTGTACAGTTGCAAAGACAGGTTGGACAAATTGCCCACCAGCGAGAGGCGTTCGTTCAGCGCATTGACTTCTACGGACAGGATTTCTGCGCGGTTCTGGATACTGCGGGTGATGTGCAGTTGCTCGATTTTCTTTTCAAATACCAGTGCCTGGTGCCAGAAAGTGGTTTGATGGTAGGTTTTGGCGCTGTCCTTGATACGTTGCAGCATCTTCAGGCTTTGCTGAAAAAGGCCCTTGTTGTACAAAATGCGGGCGTACTCCATCTGCTCGTGCAACTGAATTTCGATGTTGTTTTCGTCGCGCAGGGTACGCAAACTGGCCAGGATCTGGCGATAAAGACTGGCTTTCAGGTTGGGGATCTGTATTTTTTTCAGCGATTTCACCTTGCGCAGCAGCGCTTCCTCGTCGTACTCTTCCATTTTGTCGATGGCGTCGAACAGGGTAGTGGTTTTCAGGTCGACCGTAGCCTGGTTGCGCTTTACAAACAATTTGAAATTGCGCTTCTCCGCTTTTCCGAGCGACTTGATCAACTGAAACAATTCATCCGACGAGCGTTTGGCCATCGTGCTTTTTTTTGCAGCAAATCTCTAAAAAAGTACAGGGTGACCGAACATTGTGCCGAAAAAAACAACGCGGCCTTCAACATATTTCACAAATGCCGGTTATGGAGAAAACGACTCACACGTATGAAAAAGAAATTTCTTCGCTTCCCCGGCATGCTTTCCTTTGTGATGGCCATTGTTCTCATGGCTTCTGCTTCCTGCGCCGGAAAAACACTTTCACGCCCATCCAATCAAAGTACTATGACGAGCGATTCCACCCGTACTTCCGTTTTCCAGTTTACTGTCAACAGCCTCGATGGCAAACCTGTTTCGCTGGAGCAGTACCGCGGCAAGTTTATTGTAGTGCTCAATGTGGCTTCCGAATGCGGCTACACACCTCAATACGCCGACTGGGAAAAATTTTATGAAGCCAACAAAGACCACGTCGTGGTCCTGGGCTTCCCCTGCAACGATTTTGGCGGTCAGGAGCCCGGATCGGCTACCGAAATCAGCAGTTTTTGCCAGAAAAACTACGGCGTTACCTTCCCCATGTTCGAAAAAGTGGCTGTTAAAGGTGCTTCGAAAGCGCCCTTGTACCAATGGCTGACCGATCCGGCCCAAAATGGCTGGAATACGCAGGAACCAACCTGGAATTTCTGCAAATACCTTATCAATGAAAAAGGCGAACTCGTCAATTTCTTCCCCTCGAAGGTAAAGCCGGATAATGTGGAGTTTTTGAAGGCTCTGGGAATGTAGGTTCGTTACTTAGTTATTAAGTTATTGGTTATTAAGTTATTAGGGGTGGGTAAGGGTTTGTTTGCATAAAGTCCTGGTTACACGACCAGTGAAGCCCAGAATTTGTGCAAACAAACCCTTACCCACCCCTAATAACTTAATAACCAATAACCAATAACCAATAACCAATAACCAATAACTAAAAACTAACCGCCACCCCCTTCTCCCGATCGATCGCGGCCTTTTCCATTTCAATTTGCGCTTCGGCGCGATAGGTGCCCACTTCCGTATCGATTTTCACCTTGTTTTGTACGCTGTTGCGCAGCAGCGAAGTTTTTTCGAGGTGTGCCATTTCATACACGTGTTCTTCCTGGTGCAGCACGTAGTCGTAGGGGCTGCGTGAAGAGATCAGTTTTACCAGAATAGGCGCCGTTTCTACCGCAATAAATAGCAAGGTGATAAACAGACTGGCATAAAAAATGGCCAGGCTAGTGTTGCTGAGTCTCGACAGCGCTTCTATGCGAGCGGCCAGGCCATCGTAGCGGCCGCGGTCGAGCGAAGAAATATCGCCCTGACTGGTGCTTTCCAGTTGTTGAATAGCCTGTTCTTTTTGTAAAATGGCCGGCCGATGCAGGGCAATGAGGGCGTCCAGTTCGGTTTGGGCATGGTCGGCTGCGGCTTTTTTGGTATGGTAAATCGGGCCGAGGTTCTTGTGGCGCGAACCGCCGGTACCGTCAGCCTCCTGAATGGCTGCAAGGGCGAGCGAATCACGTGCGGCTGTTTTCTGGGCAATATCTGCCTTCAGCACATCTATCTGGCTGCGCAAATCGGCGATTTGTCCCGTGTATCTTTCCTTTACCTTGTCTTCCTGTTTTTTGAACACCTCCTGTTCCATCTGCACCAGTTCGGCGCGTATCTCCTTGTCGAATATCTTCAGTTCCAGCGGCTTGGAAATAACCACGGCCAGCAGCACAGCCATCACCATCCGCGGAAAGGCTACTAAAGCGTCGCGCCACCATTTGCCCCTGCTTTTCATACTCATCACGATGTATCGGTCGAGGTTGAAAATCATGAGGCCCCACACGAGCCCGAAGGCTACGGCCATTAAATAGGAGTCAAAAACGGTGTACAGCGCATAGCCGGACGAAAAGAATGCCAGCACCCCGGTAAAAAAAACGGTTGCGCCAATGCCCATGTATTTGTTGCGGTCGGTCGGGCATTTTTCCAGAATAGAGGCATCTGCCCCTGCGCAAAAGAGGAAAAAATCTGCAGTTGATTTCATAGTTCGAAGAAAACGGTACCGTTGTGCGACCTGCATCATTGGTACAGCCTGCCAAAGCAACTTGCTAACGATCAATTGCGGGAAAAATTTCGATAAACATGGTACTTGGTTAGACCGAATACCTGCTTTAACAAAAAACACTCGCCCAACGCACTGTCGAATCAATACAAAGGGGCACCGGAGCGGCGCCGGAAGGCAGAAATTTCAAGCCGGAAATATCACAAAATATGTTGGTCGGCCCGTTTTGGCGAGTGTAGAAATGAGGTGGTGTATGTGCTTGAAAATCAATTATTTGGACTGGGAAATTGTTTTATTGAAAAACGTATAAACGCCCACACTTTATCAAAAAAGTACGCAGTTGAAGATGCTACATTTACAGTCCGTACAAACACAAATGTTTTCATCTATCCAATTGGGCCAATAAAAATTATGTCAAACAACAAAATACACATATTTGATACCACGCTAAGGGATGGCGAGCAAGTGCCTGGCTGCAAACTGAATACCAGTGAAAAAGTAGCCATTGCCTTGCAACTGGAAGCCCTGGGTGTGGACATCATCGAAGCGGGTTTTCCCATCTCTTCTCCCGGCGATTTCCAAAGTGTTCAGGAAATCTCACTGGCTGTAAAAGAGGTGTCGGTATGTGGACTGAGCCGCGCCGTTCAGAAAGACATCGAAACGGCAGCGGAAGCGCTGAAACATGCGCGCCGTCCGCGGATTCACACAGGCATCGGCACCTCCGATTACCACATCAAGGCTAAATTCAACTCTACAAGGGAAGACATCCTGCAACGCGCCATTCAATGCGTGAAGTGGGCGCGCAATTTCACCGACGAAGTGGAATTCTATGCCGAAGATGCCGGCCGTACCGACAACGAATACCTGGCACAGGTCATCGAGGCGGTGATCGCTGCCGGCGCGACGGTCGTCAACATTCCCGACACAACAGGATACTGCCTGCCGTATCAGTATGGCGAAAAAATCGCATTCCTTGTCAACAACGTGCCCAATATCGACAAGGCTATCATTTCCTGCCATTGCCACAACGACCTGGGGCTGGCCACTGCCAATTCCATAGCAGGTGTCATCGCCGGCGCGCGCCAGATCGAGTGTACCATCAACGGCCTCGGCGAACGTGCCGGCAATACTTCCCTGGAAGAAGTAGTAATGATCATTCGGCAGCACGGACACCTCGGTTTTCACACCGATGTGAAAGCGCCCATGCTCAATCCGATCAGCCGCCTGGTGTCGGACACCATGCGGATGCCCGTGCAACCCAACAAGGCCATTGTCGGCAGCAATGCGTTTTCGCACTCCTCGGGCATCCACCAGGACGGATTCCTGAAAGACGCACAGACCTATGAAATCATCGCGCCGGAAGAAGTTGGCGCCGATACCTCTAAAATCATCCTGACCGCCCGCAGCGGTCGCTCGGCGCTGGCTTATCGTTTCCGCAAACTCGGCTACGATTTCAACCGCGACGAAGTGGACAAACTATACGAACAATTCCTGCAGGTAGCCGACGAGAAAAAGGAAGTGCAGGACGAAGACCTGAAGGCTATGGCGGTGGCTATGGCGGGCGTGGAAATGTGAACGTAGTTATTAAGTTATTGGTTATTAAGTTATTAGGGGTGGTAAGGGTTAGTTTTCATGTATACATGGCTTTACTGTTTGAGTGGCCAAGTTTATGTCAAATTTAACCCTTACCAACTCCTAATAACTTAATAACCAATAACCAATAACAAAAAAAAGCAACATGACTCTATTCGATAAAATATGGAACCGACATGTCGTCAAACAAATAGAAGGCGGGCCCTCCGTTTTCTATATTGACCGGCATTTTATTCATGAAGTAACCAGTCCACAGGCTTTTGACGGCCTGCGCAAACGCGGTATTGGACTGGCACGGCCGGCACAAACCATTGCCACGGCCGACCACAACGTGCCTACCTGGGATCAGCACCTGCCGATCAAGGAAGCGCTGTCGCGCATGCAGGTGGAAAAACTCACCGAAAACTGCAAGGAATTCGGTGTAGAACTCTACGGACTCGGGCACTCTTACCAGGGCATTGTACACGTCATCGGGCCCGAACTGGGCATCACCCAGCCCGGCATGACCATTGTATGTGGCGATAGCCATACCAGTACGCACGGCGCCTTCGGTGCTATTGCATTTGGTATCGGCACCAGCGAGGTGGAAATGGTGTTCGCCACCCAATGCCTCATGCAGAACAAGCCGAAACAGATGCGCATCAACATCGAAGGTACGCTGCAGGAAGGGGTGACTTCCAAAGACATCATTCTGTACATCATCGCACAGATTTCGGCAGGCGGCGCGACCGGCTATTTCGTGGAGTACGCTGGATCGGCCATTCGCAGCCTGTCGATGGAAGCGCGCATGACCATTTGTAATATGAGTATTGAAATGGGTGCGCGGGGCGGTTTGATCGCTCCGGATGACACGACTTTCGAGTACATGAAAGGCCGAAAATTTGCCCCTCAAGGCGCAGATTGGGATCAAAAAGTGGCCGAATGGCGGCAATTACATTCAGAAGCCGATGCCGTTTTCGACCATGAAATTCATATCCGCGCGGAAGACATTCAGCCGATGGTGACCTATGGCACCAATCCAGGCATGGGCATTCCTGTTACAGGCTCTATTCCCGAAGAAACGGTGCTGGAAGAAAAGGAACGCCCTTCTTTCCGCAAGGCGCTCGATTACATGGGCTTGCAGGCAGGAAAAGCCATCAAAGGCCAGAAAATCGACTATGTTTTTATTGGCAGTTGCACCAATTCACGGATCGAAGACCTGCGTCAGGTGGCGCAGTTTGTAAAAGGCCGCCAGAAAGCCGATGGGGTGGAAGTGTGGATCGTTCCCGGCAGCAAACAGGTGGAAGCACAGGCACGTGAAGAAGGCCTGCACCACATCTTTGAGGCCGCCGGATTCCAACTCCGCCAACCTGGCTGCTCGGCCTGTCTCGGTATGAACGAAGACAAAATTCCGGCCGGCAAATACTGCATTTCTACTTCCAACCGAAATTTCGAAGGACGACAGGGGCAAGGCGCACGCACCTTGCTCGCCAGTCCGCTCACCGCCGCTGCCGCCGCTATTACCGGGGTGGTGACCGATGTGCGCGACATGCTGACGGCTAACTGATCCGAACAAACCACCACTACCAGATCACTTCTTTAACGACCTGATTATCATGACTATACATAGCACTGCCGTTCCGCTGGAAAATGAAAATGTGGATACCGACCAGATCATTCCGGCCCGCTTTTTAAAAGCGACGAGCCGGGACGGATTCGGGAAAAACCTGTTTCGCGACTGGCGCTACAACGACGACGACGAGGCCCGGCCCAAAACGGATTTTGTATTAAATAGCCCCGTTTTTAGTGGCAAAATACTGGTGGCAGGCAAAAATTTCGGTTGTGGCAGCAGCCGCGAACACGCTGCCTGGGCACTCAAGGACTACGGCTTCGACGTCGTAGTGAGCAGTTTTTTTGCCGATATTTTTAAAAACAATGCGCTCAACAACTTCCTGCTGCCAGTGCAGGTGAATGATGATTTTGTGCAAAATCTGTTCGATACCATCCAGCAGAACCCCGCCGCTGAAATCGATATTCAACTGGAAAACCAGACCATTACCAATGTGTCGACCGGCGAACAAGCCCATTTCGACATCAATGCTTACAAAAAAACATGCTTCATCAACGGATACGACGATATTGATTATTTGCTGAGTATTCGGGAGGAGATTGAGACATACGAACAAGTTATTGGTTATTAGTTATTGGTTATTAGGGGTGAATAAGGGTTTGTTTTCTCCCAATTATCGCCACTCGATCAGTAAAGCCAAGTATTGATGAAAATAAACCCTTACCCACCCCTAATAACTTAATAACCAATAACCAGTAACTAAAAATGAAAGACATGAATAAAAAAATCACAGTCATCGAAGGCGATGGAATTGGCCCGGAAGTAACCGCACAGGCCGTAAAAGTGCTGAATGCAGTGGGTACACGTTTTGGCCACACCTTCGAATATGAATACGCCCTGATGGGCGCTTGTGCCATCGACCAGACCGGCAATCCGCTGCCCGACGAAACCATCGAAGCCTGCCTGAAAGGCGACGCCATCCTGTTTGGTGCGATCGGGCACCCGAAATACGACAACGACCCCACGGCAAAAGTGCGGCCCGAACAAGGCCTGCTGAAACTGCGCAAAACGCTGGGACTGTACGCCAATATTCGCCCGATCAGCACCTATCCGGCGCTCCAGCACTTGTCGCCGCTAAAGGCCGAACGCCTGGAGAATGTGGATTTTGTGATTTACCGCGAACTCACGGGCGGCATTTATTTCGGTAAAAAGACGGTAGATGAAGCCGCGACGACTGCTTCCGACGACTGCGTGTACACCCGCGCAGAAATTGAACGTATTGCCCACCCGGCATTTCAACATGCACAAAAACGCCGCAAGAAACTAACGCTGGTAGACAAAGCCAATGTGCTGGAAACCAGTCGTTTGTGGAGAAAAATTGTGCAGGAAATTGCCACACAATACCCGGATGTAGCCGTCGATTTTCTTTTTGTCGACAATGCTGCCATGCAAATTATCCTGAACCCGGCACAGTTCGACGTGGTGCTCACAGAAAATATGTTTGGCGACATCATCAGCGACGAGGCTTCGGTCATCAGCGGATCGCTGGGGCTGCTGCCATCGGCGAGTATCGGCCAAAGCGGTGGCCTGTTCGAACCCATCCACGGTTCGTATCCACAGGCGGCGGGCAAGGATATTGCCAATCCGCTGGGCTCTATCCTCAGTGCAGCCATGCTGCTCGATTACCTCAACCTCCAGGCCGAAGCGAAAGCCGTGCGTGACGCCGTCAACTGGTCGCTGGCAGAGGGCCTGGTAACGCAGGACCTCGACCCGAAAAATTTCCAGTACACCTCCCAACTGGGTGACCTGATCAGCGCCCGCGTGGAAGACGAAGTGCCGCCTTCTCCCGGAAAACGCAGAAACCGCTTGTTGTCGACCCTGACAATCATTTAATGTAAATTATTGAAGAGTAATTTGATATGGCGAAGTATTTTCATGAAAATACCATTCTGTATTTCGATGGGCAGATGCTGAAAGCCACCGAAGCGCACACCAACCTGTACGGGCAAACCCTGCACTATGGCTACGGCGTTTTTGAAGGCATTCGCAGTTACAAGACCGAAAATGGCGCACGCATTTTCAAGGCGCGTGAGCATTACGAACGCCTGATTCATTCCTGCCAATTGCTGGGCATTCCATTCGAGTACACGGTAGAGGAAATGACGGAAATCAGTTACAAGGTGCTGGAAGCCAATGATTTCAGCGATGCCTATCTGCGCCCGCTGGTCATCTGCGACCCCAGCATGACACTTATCAACGGCCAGCCGAGCAAACTCCTGATTGCTGCCTGGGAATGGGGCGCCTACCTGGGCGAAAAACTCCTGAACCTCAAAATTAGTCCGTATTGCCGCCCGCACCCGCGCTCGGTACACATGGAAGCCAAAGCTGTGGGGCACTATGTCAATTCCATTCTGGCTACTTCAGATGCCCGGAAATCGGGTTACGACGAGGCTTTGTTGCTCGACTGCGACGGAAATCTGGCGGAAGGCCCCGGCGCCAACCTGTTTTTTGAAAAAGACGGTGTGCTGTACACTCCTTCACTCGGCCACATCCTGCCGGGTATCACCCGCGCTACCGTATTGGAAATGTGCGCCGAACTCGACATTCCGGTTGAACAAGGCCATTTCACAGCAGAAGACCTGTTTGAAGCAGACAGCGCTTTCTTTTGTGGCACCGGCGCCGAAATCATCGGCATTCAAAAAGTAGATCATTACCATTTTCCCAAGGACTGGGCCAGCACCATCGGACATCAACTCCGGGCCAAATACCTGCAACTAGTACGCGAACAAACCACACAACCTGCAAGCATAGAAGCATGAGCATTTTGAATAAATACAGCCGTACCCTCACACAGGACCCTACACAGCCTGCTGCGCAGGCCATGCTATATGGCATTGGGCTGACGGAGGCCGACCTCGAAAAGGCGCAGGTGGGCATCGTGAGTATGGGCTACGACGGCAATACCTGCAATATGCACCTCAACGACCTGGCACGGACGGTGAAAGCCGGCGTGTGGGACAATGAACTGGTAGGACTGATTTTCAACACTATCGGCGTCAGCGACGGCATGAGCAACGGCACCGATGGTATGCGTTTTTCGCTGGTGAGTCGCGATATTATTGCCGACAGCATCGAGGCTGTTTGTGGCGCGCAGTACTACGATGGACTGATTGCTGTGCCGGGCTGCGATAAAAATATGCCCGGCTCGGTGATGGCCATGGGGCGTCTCAATCGCCCTGCTATCATGGTCTACGGCGGCACCATCGCTCCGGGGCAATGGAAAGGGCAGGATTTGAATATCGTTTCCGCATTTGAAGCCCTGGGGCAAAAGATCGCCGGTACCCTCGACGAAGGCGATTTTAAGGGTATTGTGAAGCACTCCTGCCCGGGCCCGGGCGCCTGCGGCGGCATGTATACGGCCAATACCATGGCCTCGGCTATCGAAGCGCTGGGTATGTCGCTGCCCTATTCTTCGTCCAATCCGGCGCTGAGCGAGGAAAAACAAAAAGAATGCACCGATGCAGGGCGCTATATCCGCCTGCTGCTGGAAAAAGACATCAAGCCTTCCGACATCATGACGGAAAAGGCTTTTGAAAATGCGATTACCGTGGTGACCGTGCTGGGCGGCTCTACCAATGCCGTACTTCACCTGATTGCCATCGCCAAAAGTGTGGGTTTGTCCCTCAAACAGGACGATTTTCAGGAAATCGGCGACCGCACCGCTTTACTGGCCGACCTCAAACCTTCCGGCAAATACCTCATGGAAGACCTGCACCGCATCGGCGGCGTACCGGCTGTGATGAAGTATTTGCTGAAAAAAGGCATGCTGCACGGCGATTGCCTCACCGTGACCGGCCGGACATTGGCTGAAAACCTGGAGAATGTTCCTGATCTCGACTTCGACACCCAACACATTATTCATCCGCTGGAATCGCCCATCAAAGCCACCGGTCACCTGCAAATCCTGTACGGCAACCTGGCCGAACTGGGCAGCGTCGCCAAAATCACCGGCAAGGAAGGCGAACGTTTCGAAGGCCCTGCGCGGGTATTCGACGGCGAACAGGCCCTGATTGCGGGTATTCAGAGCGGCCGCGTTCGTGCGGGCGACGTGGTGGTCATTCGATATGTTGGCCCGAAAGGCGCACCGGGTATGCCCGAAATGCTCAAACCTACGTCGGCGCTTATCGGCGCGGGCCTCGGCAAAAGTGTGGCGCTCATCACCGATGGCCGATTCAGCGGCGGCACCCACGGATTTGTAGTGGGCCATATCACCCCCGAAGCATCGGAAGGCGGCTTGCTGGCGCTGGTACACGACGAGGACATCATCGAACTGGATGCTGTGCATCGCACTATCCAATTGAAAGTCGACGATGCAGAAATAGAACGCCGCCGCGCACAATGGCAAACACCGCCACCGGCCGCTACCAAAGGCGTTTTGTACAAATACCTGAAATCCGTCAGTAATGCAGCCGAAGGCTGCGTAACCGACGAATAAACCTGAATACATGCTTTTACCTCACTCATAAATCACCACATTATGACAGCCACACCATCCACGCCCGAAGCAGGAGTCCAATTGTTGGAAACACCTGTTCTCCCACAAATCACCGGCTCGCAGGCCGTACTTGAAGCATTTCTGGCCGAGGGGGTCGATACCGTCTTCGGGTATCCGGGTGGCGCTATCATGCCGATTTATGATGCCTTGTACGATTATGGCGAGCAAATTCACCATATTCTGGTGCGGCATGAACAAGGTGGAATCCACGCAGCGCAGGGTTACGCCCGCGCTTCCGGCAGGGTAGGGGTGGTGTTTGCCACCAGCGGTCCCGGCGCGACCAATCTGGTGACCGGACTGGCCGACGCCCTGATCGACAGCACGCCAGTGGTGTGTATCACCGGGCAGGTATTTGCCCATTTGCTGGGCACCGATGCTTTTCAGGAAACGGATGTGATCAACATTACCACGCCCGTGACCAAATGGAACTGTCAGGTGACCGATGCAGCCGAAATTCCGGCAGCGCTGGCCAAGGCTTTTTACATTGCCGGCAGCGGGCGTCCGGGCCCTGTTTTGGTCGACATTACCAAGAATGCCCAAATGCAAAAGTTTGATTACGAAGGATATACGCGTTGTGACCATATCCGGAGTTATCGCCCGCGTCCGTTCATTCGCAAGGAATATGTAGAAGAAGCCGCGCAGTTGATCAACGCTGCGGAGCGGCCTTTTGTGCTCTTCGGACAGGGTGTTATCCTGGGTAAAGCCGAACAGGAATTCCGCGCATTTATAGAAAAAAGCGGCATTCCGGCTGCCTGGACGCTGCTCGGACTGGGCGCCTTACCCACCGATCACCCTTTGAATGTAGGTATGTTGGGCATGCATGGCAATTACGGCCCGAACGTGCTTACCAACCAGTGCGATGTGCTCATTGCCATAGGTATGCGCTTCGACGACCGGGTGACGGGCCGCCTCGACCGTTATGCCAAACAGGCCAAGGTCATCCACCTGGATATCGACCCCGCAGAAATCGATAAAAATGTAAAAGCCGAGGTACCCGTCTGGGGCGATTGCAAAGAAACCTTGCCGCTCCTAACACAACTCGTCGCGCAAAAACAATACCCGGAATGGCTCCAGCAATTCCGCGACCACGCTGCCAAAGAACAGGAAGTGGTTATTCAGAAAGAATTGCACCCCACGGGCGACATTCTCTCGATGGGCGAAGTGATTCGTGTAATCAATGAACTCACCCATGGCGAATCGGTCATCGTGACGGATGTGGGTCAGCACCAGATGGTCGCCACACGTTATGCCCGTTTCAACAAAACCCGCAGCAATATTACTTCAGGTGGCCTGGGCACCATGGGTTTTGCCCTGCCTGCCGCTATCGGCGCGAAATATGGTGCTCCCGATCGCACAGTTATTGCCATTGCCGGCGATGGCGGTATTCAGATGACGATTCAGGAACTGGGCACGATTCAGCAGTTTGGCGCCGAGGTGAAAATTATCATCCTCAACAACCAGTTTTTGGGAATGGTGCGTCAGTGGCAACAACTGTTTCACGACCGCCGCTATTCGTTCGTCAATATCACCAGCCCCGATTTTGTAAAAGTGGCCGAAGGTTACGGCATTCCCGGCCAGAAAGTCACCCAGCGCGAACAACTTCAATCGGCCCTCCAGGCCATGCTCGATCACAAAGGCTCTTTTCTGCTGGAAATCATGGTTGGCAAGGAAAACAATGTGTTCCCGATGGTGCCGCAGGGGTGTGGGGTGGCGGAGATAAGACTGGAATAGTTATTAAGTTATTGGTTATTAAGTTATTAGGGGTGGGTAAGGGTTTATTTTTACCTATGTTTGGCTTCACTGGCTGAGTGGCGAAGAATTTATCAAAACCAACCCTTACCCACCTTAATAACTTAATAACCAATAACTTAATAACTCAAAAATCAATTACCCTACTTCTTGGCCTGTCTGGAAAGATAAGCAATGTATCCGTTCAGTAATTTAATACAGTTGTCGATTTGTTCTTTAAATGATTTTAGTTGTTCTGAAGAGATGTAGGTTTCATCATAAGCCGTAACAAGGTGCTCCAGCGTTTCCTGAATAGATCCCCTTGCCATTCTGCAAAACTGAGCATTTTCCTTGTGATGAAAACGTCCGTAACCTTCGGCAATACAGGCAGTAATGCGTCTGGACGAACGAACAATTTGGTCAGTAAGCCTAAATCGCTCCTCTGAAGGGAAAAAATCCTTGACCAGTATTGCAATTCGCTTCCGCAGCAAGCGGCATTCCTTGTAGGATTCCAGTTGTGTAAATGATCGAATTTCCATAAATGAAAGCATTATTAAAAGCCCAAAAATATTAAAAATGCCAAGTGTAATCACCCCTGATAACCAATAACCAATAACGAATAACAAAAAATGAAAAGGGAATACACCATCACCGTCTACACCGAAAATCAGGTGGGCTTGCTTAATCGGATCGCCATCATTTTTTCCCGGCGCAAGATCAATATCGACAGCCTCAATACCTCGCCCAGCGAAGTGGAAGGTATCCACCGTTTTACCATTGTGATGGATGAAACGGAAGATGTAGTGCGCAAACTCACCCGCCAGATCGAAAAGCAGGTGGATGTGTTGCGTGCATTTTACAACAGTGAGGAAGAAATTGTGTGGCAGGAAATGGCGCTGTACAAGGTGCCAACCGACGAAATTGCCGAAAAAGTGAAAGTAGAACGGCTCCTGCGCGAACACGGCGCCCGGGCAGTGGTGATCCGCAAAGACTATACGGTGTTTGAAACCACCGGCCACCGCGAAGAAACGAGCAACCTGATTCGGGTGCTCGAGCCCTACGGCCTCATCGAATTTGTGCGCAGCGCCCGCGTGGCCATCATCAAAGGCAGCAACGGATTCCATGAAATGCTCAAAGACTTCGAACGCCGCGAACCAGGCGAAGACACCTTTGAAAACGAATACCTCAACGAAAAGGAACGGGTATTTGCAATGTGATACTGGCTCTGGGAAACCCGGCTGATTTTTTCAAAACGAATTAAAAACTCAACAATTTCAATAAAAATGGCACAACTCAACTTTGGCGGCACGCTTGAAAATGTCGTCACCCGCGAAGAATTTCCCCTTGAAAAAGCGCAGGCCATCCTGAAGGATGAAGTCGTAGCCGTCATCGGATATGGCGTACAGGGCCCCGGTCAGGCGCTCAACCAACGCGAAAATGGCATCAACGTGATCGTCGGCCAGCGCAAAAACTCCAAATCATGGGACAAAGCCGTGGCCGATGGCTTCGTACCCGGCGAATCCTTGTTCGACATTGAAGAAGCGCTCGAACGTGGCACCATCATCTGCTACCTGCTTAGCGATGCTGCCCAGATTCAGATGTGGCCCACCGTCAAAAAACACCTGACACCCGGCAAAGCCCTGTATTTCTCCCACGGATTCGGTATTACCTACAACGATCAGACGGGTATTGTTCCGCCTGCCGACGTAGACGTGTTCCTCGTAGCCCCCAAAGGTTCGGGTACTTCCCTGCGCCGTATGTTCCTGCAAGGCCGTGGCCTCAACAGCAGTTATGCCATTCACCAGGATGCTACCGGCCGCGCGTTCGATCGCGTGATCGCGCTGGGTATCGCTATCGGCAGTGGCTACCTGTTTGAAACGAATTTCAAAAAAGAAGTGTACAGCGACCTGACCGGCGAACGCGGCACGCTCATGGGCGCTATTCAGGGCATTTTCGCAGCACAGTACGCCGTACTGCGCGAGCGCGGCCACTCGCCCAGCGAGGCTTTCAACGAAACAGTGGAAGAGCTCACTCAATCGCTGATGCCCCTGGTGGCTGAAAACGGTATGGACTGGATGTATGCCAACTGCTCTACCACGGCTCAACGCGGCGCACTGGACTGGTGGAAAAAATTCCGCGATGCCACCCTGCCCGTGTTCAACGAACTCTACGATAGTGTAGCCACCGGAAAAGAAGCGGCTCGCTCCATTTCCTCCAACAGCCAGCCCGACTACCGCGTCAAACTGGAAGAAGAACTGAAAGAACTCCGCGAAAGCGAAATGTGGCAAGCCGGCCAAACCGTACGCAGCCTGCGTCCGGAGAATCAGCCGGTGGCGGAGGAAGCGTAACTTTGATGTTATTGGTTATTGGTTATTGGTTATTAGGGGCGGGTAAGGGTTTGTTTTCATAAATTCTTTGCTACTCAGCCAGTGAAACCAGGCATTTGTGAAAATATACCCTTACCCACCCCTAATAACCAATAACCAATAACTAATAACCAAACAGGCACCATGACACACGCATCCCATTCCACCCTCATCCAGCCTGCCGATATCCTGCTGGCTTCCAAACGATTGCACCATGTCGTACGGCGCACCCCGCTGATACGCAACGTGAATTTGTCCAAATTGTACGACTGCAACGTATGGCTCAAGCGGGAAGACCTGCAGGTGGTGCGTTCCTACAAATTGCGCGGGGCGTATAACATGATGAGCCGCCTCTCGACAGAAGAGATGCAGCGGGGTGTGGTGTGTGCGAGTGCCGGCAACCATGCGCAGGGATTTGCCTATTCCTGCAAAAAACTGGGCGCCCGCGGCGTGGTATTTATGCCTGTGATTACGCCCCGACAAAAAGTGTCGCAAACGATGATGTTCGGGGAAGGATTTATCGACATCAAACTGGTAGGCGATACCTTCGACGACTGTGCAGCGGCAGCCAAACAGTTTACCGTAGCACAAAACATGACCTTCATCCCGCCTTTCGATCACCCGCACATCATCGAAGGGCAGGGAACGGTGGCGGTGGAAGTTTTGGAAGAACTTTCCGAAGTGGACTTTCTATTCGTTCCGCTCGGCGGCGGCGGACTCACTTCGGGCATGGGCACTTATTTCAGAACCTTTTCACCACGAACGCACATCGTTGGCGTGGAACCCGAGGGCGCACCATCGATGTTTGAAGCGCGCAAGGCCGGGCAGCCGGTTACACTGGATGCCATCGACCGTTTTGTTGATGGTGCTGCGGTAAAAAGGGTAGGGGAACTTACCTTCCAGATTTGCCAGTCGGTGCTCAACGACATGCTGCTGGTGCCGGAAGGCCGCGTTTGTCGTACCATTCTGAAATTGTACAATGAAGATGCCATCGTAGCCGAACCCGCCGGCGCGCTCAGTATTGCCGCACTGGAAGACTATGCCGATCAGATTCGGGGTAAAAATGTGGTGTGCGTCGTTTCCGGCAGCAACAACGACATCGATCGTATGCCGGAAATCAAGGAGCGCGCCCTTCAATACGAAGGACTTAAACACTATTTCCTGATTCGTTTTGCCCAGCGCCCCGGCGCACTCAAGGAATTTGTCACCAATGTGCTGGGCCCCAACGACGACATCACCCGATTCGAATACATGCAAAAAACCAACAAGGAAACCGGCCCGGCGCTTGTTGGTATTGAACTTCAGCAACGTGCTGATTATGAGGTGCTTATCCGGAAATTGCACCAGTACAACATCGATTTTTCGGAAATCAACAAGGATGATAATTTGTTTGGATACCTTGTTTGAATGATGAATGATGAATTTACCGTAAGGCTTAGTCGTGGCATGAGGAATAAAAAAGAGTCCCCGTTTTAGGCCATCGGCCTAAAACGGGGACTCTTTTTTATTCCTCATGCCACGACTTGTAAAGTGAAAATGCTATGAAATTCATCATTCATCATTCATCATTCCCTTCACCACTATTTTCCCCGTTCCAACCACTTTCCCGCCTGCCTGAACGGTGTAGAAATACAAGCCGGTATCAAGTCCTTCCCGCTGTAAAATGCCCTGGTTGTCAGGAAGAGGCATGGTGCGTACCAATTGGCCTGAGGTGTGGTAAAGTTGGAAACTGGCATTTTTCACATCAGCGCCATGGATCTGTATGCGCAGTTGCTCTGAAAACGGATTCGGATAGGTTTCCACTTTTACAAACACATCATGGAGCACATTGACGGCACTGACCACTTCAAAAGGCGGTTCGTGGATGGTATGGAATACTGTGTTGGTACGTACCGGTTCATTGAGGTCGAAGTAGATGTCGGCATTGTTTCTGATGACAGTTCCTTCCGGAAGGTTCGGATTTTGACGGATACGGAAGGTCACATATCCTTGTGAAGCATCCGGATTGGTCGTACTGTCGGGCAATGCAATGGGCTGAAAGGTAAACTTGAGCACCCGATTGCCTTCCAAACGGTAGTCGACCGGATGGCTGGAGGCGCCGATCTGAATGCTCGACGGATCGAGGAAGCGCGACAGGGTATCGATCAGCACCACTCGGAATGCCGTATCATTTCCGGTATTCTGGAAACGAATGGTGTATTCCAGGTCGGTATTCGGGTAAATGTAATGCGCTTCGTCGAACCCCGTCGGAACGGCCTGTTTGTCGTTGGGGTCGAAACTGTTGCGCACCACCGGGCAGTATTCCGAAACAAAAGGATCGCCATCATTTTGAGGATACTGGTTGTAAAAGCCGGTACTGAAGTTCGTTCCTGTTGTACAGCCTTCCACGGCTGCCAGAGGCAGGTCGTTGCCCGGTGCATTGGGCTCCTGTTGGGCTAGGAGATGATAGGTAGATCCATTGGCAGGAAAGGCAATGTTGCGTGTATCGAGTGGGCCTAGTTGGAAATCATCGTGCATCAGCAATACGGCATCTTCAATGATAATGTATTCCAGTGCCTGCGGCATGGCTTGCATACTTTGATTGATAATCTGAAACCGCACCGAGTCGCCGTCGCACGCACTTCCCACCCGGATATGTGCACCTGACCAGGCCGGATCCGGGGCGGAGCACAGGCTATCCGGGTAAATATGAACACTGGAGCAGGCTACTTCACCCAATTCAGCCGAACAGTCGACTTGCACGGTTATATTGAAATCGCCACATTCGCCGGATTCCAGGTCGTCCAAGGGAAAGGTAAATATGTTTCCGTTTTGTTGTGAAGGCGGGGCATCCGCACTTACAAAAGAATAAACAGGCGCAAGGGCTATGACAAAGTAAGGATCGACGGCTGTTGCCGGGCCGAAATTGCAATAATGCACATTGATAACTGAAGTGCTGCAGCGACGTACGGCGCTTGAACCATGCTCCACTGTGAGATAAGGGCAATTTAGCACATCCTGCACCGGGAAATTGACGGTTATTGTATCGAGATATCCGACGTGAACGGGAACGTCCTGCACACAAGAATTCCAGTAATCGACAGGCGGTATTAAGCGGACTACATAATCGCCTGTATCACAAGCAATTCTGTACTCTCCCAGGCTGTCCGTAGTGCCGTACAGTTGGATGGTATCGAGCGTGGCTTCCACAATCCAGTTGGCCAAAGGTATGTCGGGCTGCGACAGCGCGCAATCTTCATCCAGATCGTGTTTCACATTGCCTTTGATCACGCCGGCTTTGATGACACCGTTTGCATCAGTGCGAATGACGAGCGCTACGGGCCAGTTGCTGGGGTTGTTGAAACCGCCTATCACATAACCACCATCTGAGAGGCGTTGCAATATATTGCTGCTGTTGACCAGCGTTTTGGCGCCCAGCAACCGCTCCCACAACGGAGCGCCGGTGGCATCGGTTTTCATCAGCAGGATTTTCTGGCCGGGTACATTCTCCGTTCGGTGGTTGGCAGTAAGCACAATTTCACCATTCAGGTCTTCAATTACTTGCCTGCCTTCCGCCGAACGACCGGGCATCAGGTAGTCCTGGCGCCACCATACATTGCCGGTATCGGTGCATTTCAGCAGAAAAACATGGTTGCCAGCAGCGTCAAATTGCCCGCCTGTGATCAGCAGATTTCCATCCTGCGAGCGTACCATATCTGCTGCAAGATCATTCGGATTGCTGCCGAGGCTGATTTCCGATTGCTGGTTGCCTGCTGCATCTACTTTCAGGAGTCGGATATCTGATGTCGTGGAATGCTGGTTTTTAAGGATCATATAGCCGCCATCGGGCGTTGCTACGACCTGAATGCCCTCTTCGTCGTCGGGGCTTGTATATTGCTGCGTCCACATGGCATTGCCAAGGACATCTGTTTTGGACAATTGAACATCCCCGTTGCCCGGATTTGCCAGTGTTTTCACCGTACTCAGAATGAGGTATCCGCCATCAGAAGTAGGAATAATACTCCGGGCAGAACAGTAGGTCAGGTCATTGGCAAACACCTGTTTGTGCCAATCCAATTCGTAATTGTTATTCGGAAAAAGCAGGTTGTTGGGATTAAACCTGCTGAGGTAAATGCCCTTATAACTGCTGTCCTGTGGAATTTTCTCTTCCAGAATAATCAGCGATTCATCGAGCAACAGGATTGATTTTCGGGAAAAATGGTGAAATGGAGGGCTTTCCCAGCCAAAGTTGTTGTTGCCACCGTAATGTCCGCCGGTTGGCAATGCAAAACACCCAAACATGTAATTGGCATACCCGTCCGGCGTATTGTTGATCGACCAGATGTAATGACTGGCTGGAATTTCATGCAAGCCCGTAATGTAATTGCCATCCGGTTCGTATGGCCCGCCCGCGCTTTGGGCAAAACTGAACATCCAGCCCTGTGCATTTGAATTGTACGAGATGATTGTAAAAAGGACGCAAAAGAGTGCCCGTTGTGCGAAATGAATGCCATGTATTCTCATAAGACGCAAGTAGTTATAATTGGGAAATCCTTGACTTTTTGAACGATACAAAAGTGAGGCGAGCAAGACGGGTGGACAAGGACAAAAAAATGGAAATGTGGAAATAGGGTTGATAGGGTTGATAGGGTTGATAGGGTTGATGAGGTTGATAAAGTTGATGAGGGTTGATAAGAGTTGATGAGGGTTGATATTCAGCGGCTCGGGCTAAGGAGGGGGTGTTCATTCATACATTCATTGAAGTTTGTTTCGAAAAGCATCGATTGGCACTCTTTTCTGAACAAACTCGAGGAATGTGAAGCCCCCTTACCCAGAGCCGCTGAATATCAACCCTTATTAACCCTCATCAACACTTATCAACCCTCATCAACACTTATCAACCCTCATCAACACTTATCAACCCTCATCAACACTTATCAACCCTCATCAACCCTCATCAACTCTTATCAACCCTATCAACCTCATCAACCCTTACATTTGTGAAAATAATTATTCCACACCATGCCCAATTTTGTCCTCTATCAAGTACTTCAATCGTTCACCCGGCACGATCTGGGGCGTTTTGGCAAGTTGGTGCGCTCGCCATTTTTTACCCATCGGAGTGAGATGGAGCGCATGTTTGCCTGTCTGGCCTATTGCAGGTACCGCGACAAACCCCTGCCAGACAAGGAAATGCTTTTTAAAAAGAGTTTCCCGGATCGGCCGTACGACGATCTTTTGCTGCGCGCCACGATGAGCGACTTGCTGGAACTCATGGAGGAGTTTCTTACCTGGCAGGTGTTGCGAGGAGATGAAATCAGGGCTCAACTGGCCCTTGCTACGGCTTTCCGGGAGCGCAATTTGGGCAAGTTTTTTGGAAAAAATCGCCGGAAACTCGAACAAAAACTGGAAACCAGTCCTATCCGTAATGCAGACTTTCACCGGCAGGTACTTGATTTTCAAGTGGAAATAGCCCAATTCGAATCACGTACGGTACGTACGGCTGAGTTGCCGTTGCAGGATATTTCCAACTCGATCGATACCCTGTACCTTGCCGAAAAACTGCGGCATGCCTGCACACAGATTTCACACCAGGCAGTGTTTAAAACCTCCTACGGATTTGGGTTGCTGCCAGATGTGATCGATCGGGTGGAGCCCAACGGCTTCCTCGACGTACCCGCTATTGCATTGTACTATTATTGTTATCGCTTCCTGACAGAGCAGTACAGCCTGGATTATTTTCAAAAATTCAGACAGGAATTGCATCAAAACGGCCATTTTTTCCCGGATACGGAATTGAAAGAACTGTATTTGCTGGCCATCAACTATTGTATCCGAAAAATCAATGAAGGCGCCGATGCATTTATCCTCGAAGGATGGGAATTGTATCGGGAAGGGCTCAACAACGGTTTGTTGCTCGAAAACAAAAGCATTTCACCATTTACGTTCAACAATATTTCCGCATTTGGTATCAAACTCGGCCGATATGAAGAAGTGGAAGCCTTTATCCAGGAATACAACCATTTTCTGGAACCCGTTTTGCAGGAAAGCCTGCGCAGTTTCAACCTCGCCCGGCTGGAATACAAACGCGGACACCACCATGCTGCCTTGCGCCTTTTGCAAACGGCCGATTTTAAAGACCTGGTCAACAACCTGATCGCCAAAACCCTGCAACTAAAAATTTACTTTGAACTGGAAGAATTCGACCTGCTCGATTCGCATTTGGACACCTTCCGACAGTTTGTGCGGCGCCGGGAACTTAGCGATTACCACCGTCGTAACTATCTGAATATCATCAATTTCGTAAAAAAAATTACCATGCTCCGTCCAACCGACCGCAAGGAACGGCTGGCATTAAGAGCAGACATCGAACAGGCCACTGTGCTGACAGAGCGGGACTGGCTGCTCGAACAACTGGATAAGAAGTAATCGCTCTGAAAGGGTAAATGTCATACGCTTTCCCAGGTTGGTCTTTAAATGCTCTTCGAGGCCCGGCCGTCTAATTACCATGATTTTGATGGATACAAGTCTTTGGTTTGATGAGTGGAGCGGTGCTCCGCTTGTCAATTCTGCCATGATGAAATTCCATGTTGTAATGCTCCTGCTTTGTATGTGTACAAGCAGGGCGCTTTTCTCCCAATCATTTGCTATTCAGCATGTTACAGTCATCCCGATGCACAAGGATGTCGTGCTGGAAAATCAGACCGTTCTTGTTCAGAATGGAAAAATCGAAGGGCTCGGCCCGTCTTCAGATGTAGCCATCCCTGCCGATGCAAGCATGGTCGATGGCACGGGCAAATACCTGATCCCGGGCCTTTTCGACATGCATGCGCATTTCTTTTACGAACAGGGCAACAACATCAACACCTGCGAGCAGGAATTGCAGGTCATGCTCGCCAACGGACTTACCACGGTGCGTATCCAGTGTGGCGATTCGGTGTACCTGGATGCTCGCCAACAAGTGGCTCTGAAGGCTTGGGCCGGGCCGCAATTGTTTGTTTCCAGTCCGCAATTCGTCGGCGACTGGCCCTGGCGCGGGAAAGTGTTTGCTGAAATTTGCAAAACCACGAAGGAAGCGGAAGCCGCTGTACGCAAATGCAAAAAACAGGGTTACGACGAAATCAAAATCACTTTTATGGTACCCCGAAATGTGTACGATGCCATTATCAAAACAGCCAAGGAAGAAGGCATCAAAGTGACCGGGCACGTGGGGCCGCAGGTGAAATTGCCGGCTGCACTCGCTGCGCGACAACAAATCGAGCACATGGACGAATTTATCGATATGCTCCTGCCAGACACCTCCTACAACCACGGACAAAGCGTGTCGGATATGAACATCTGGCGCCGGAATGCCTGGGCGACCGTGCCGTTTCTGGATGAGCGCAAATTGCCGGAGTTGGTGAAAATGGTCAAAGAATCCGGTATCTACGTGACGCCGACCAACTTCTTTTTTCTCTCCTCCTTCGGCGAGGGACGCACCGATGAAGAATACCGGCAACGACCTGATTATCAATACATTCCTTCCAATATAAAAGCAGATCGCTGGGATGTGAAAGAAGCCTACTGGAACAGGGCTGCCACTGAAGAGACCCGGAAAAAGTACGTGTACCTGCGCAAAAAAATGGTGTACGACCTTTGGCAGGCCGGGGTACCGCTCATGGCAGGCTCCGATTCGCCGGAATGGTTTCTGGTGCAGGGTTTTGCCGTTCACGACGAACTGGAAACGTTTGTGCAGGCAGGGCTCACGCCTTTTGCCGCCCTGCAAACTGCAACCATTCATCCTGCAACTTATCTCGGAATTTTAGACAAAAAAGGTACGATCGAGAAAGGAAAACAGGCCGATTTGGTACTGCTGGACCGAAATCCGCTGGAGGATATCCGGAATACGCGCAGTATTCTGGGCGTTTTTCTGGCTGGTAGGTATTACAACAGTGAGGAAATTGGAAAAATGCTGGAGGCTGCAAAGGTGCTTGGCAGGTAAAGCAAATCAAAATGGCGAGCAGCAGAAAACATCGGATTAAAAATGTTGAACGAACCGATTTTCCTATATGCATTTGGAAAACGAATCTGGATGTTTGTTTTTTATTTCTTCCCTTGAAATAACAATGCGTTTCTGCCGCTCGCTTTTGAAGTAATGAACTGAAAGCATAAGTTGATGGGTGTATCAAACTTGCTCCCGGTTTTGACAGTGCAAAAGTCTTCTAGTTTGATTGATTGATCAAACTGATAATTTCTATCTTTGCATAGACAACGCTTATCAGAATGAACCTGCAACAACTCGAATATGTCGTCGCCGTCGACGTCCACCGGCATTTCGCAAAGGCCGCGGAAAGTATTTATGTTACCCAGCCTACGCTGAGTATGATGATTCGAAAACTGGAGGATGAACTGGGGGTGAGGATATTTGAACGTGACCGAAAACCGGTGGTTCCTACGCGTGAAGGTATGGAAATCGTCGAGCGAGCCCGGCATATTCTGGCTGAAGTAGACAAACTCCGCGAATACGCAGCCGGTTTGAGCGGCGAAATCAGCGGCGAATTGCGCCTGGGTATCATTCCCACCCTGGCGCCTTATCTGCTGCCTTTGTTTTTGAAATCGTTTTCCGAAACATATCCCAAACTCAAACTACATATCAAGGAAGCCGTCACAGACGATATCATCATGCTCCTGCGCCGCGGAGAAATGGATATGGGGCTTTTGGCCACACCGCTCGACGAACCCAATTTGTGCGAATACCCCGTATTTCAGGAAGAATTTTATGCCTATGTGTCTCAGAATGAAGGTTTTCCACAAAAAAAATACGTGTTGCCCGCACACATCGATCCCTCCAAATTGTGGCTATTGCAGGAAGGACACTGCCTGCGCAACCAGATTTTTAACCTCTGCGAACTAAAAAACACTGACTTCGGCACGGCCGTCTGGTACGAAGCGGGCAGCATTGAAACGCTGATCAACCTCGTCGATCACCATGGCGGCATTACTATTATTCCGCAATTGGCCACCCTGCACCTGAAAACGCATCAGAAGAAAAACCTGCGCGAATTCAGCAACCCCAAACCTGCCCGCGAGATCAGCCTGGTGACCACCAAAAACTTTCCCCGCCGCATGCTACTGGAAAGCCTGCGGGCAGAAATTGCGGCTAAAATACCCATCGAGCCCAACAACGGATTAAAAGTGTTGGTACGGTAACTCTCGGTTTACTCGACAGGGCTCCAGTCGGTGATCGAATTGCTGTTGTAAATGACCCGTTCGCGACGTTCGCCGCCGATTTCGCGGGCACGGATGTCGATTTCACTACTTGTCCAACTCAGCGACCGAACGAAGGTAAACATCAAAATCGATCCATCTGCCGACCAACAGGGGTTGAATGCTCTGTTGATCACTTTTCTTTGGTTGGAACCGTCCGGATTTATGAAATAGATATCGAACGGATCGTGAAACGCAATGGTAAATCCATCGGGCGACCAGCGGGGGTTGTCGTATGCACCTGTGGCCAGTTTTTTGAAATTGGTTCCATCTGCATTGATAGTGCATAAAGAAGACTCATAATACACGTCGTCACGGGCAATCATAACGAATTTCCGGCTGTCGGGCGACCAGTCGATACTGGCGTACAAATATCCTCCGGGCAGGTGGACAAGCGTTTTTTGCTGTGTTTGCAGATTTACGCGCACGATCGTACTGTCGAATCCTTCGAGGTAGGCCACTTCGCTGTCGTCGGGCGACCAGCAAATACCTGCTACATCCTGGTTGTTGAGTTTTAAAATGGGAGCATAGGTTTCGGCATCTACAATGGAATACTTCAGATCGCCGGTAGTGTGGTCGTTCACGCAAAGCCGCGTTCCGTCGTGCGACCAACGCAACAGATCGATGCCTGTGTGAGGCGTATGCCTGTTGTCCTTCAAAATCAATTCCGAATCATTGCCACTCTGATCGTGCATGGCAATTCGACCAGGCAGCAGGGAAAGGGGCAATTCCTCGTCGCGTTTGCAGGCGAGGAAAACGGTCAAAATGAGCAGGAATAGTATGTTTTTCATGTTGAATTAGTGTTTTCGTGTTTTCGTGTTTTCGTGTTTTTGTAGGCTTCGCGCCCGGCATTTGGAAAGTGGGGGTGATAAAAGTCGATGAGGGGTGATTTTAGACACAAATAGACTGGGCGCGAAGCACCACGAAAACACAAAAACACCAAAACACCAAAACACAAAAACACTCTTCTCTCATTCCCCCGGCGCCCAATCAATCAGGCTGCGATCTTCATAGATGGTTCGTTCGCGTTGGTCGCCGCCGATTTCACGTGCCATGATGGTAGAAACGCTGCTCATCAAAGTTTTGATTCTGAGTTGATTATACATAAGCACTTCGCTATTGGCGGACCAGCAGGGGCTGGTGGCACTGGGTTCGAATTTGCGAACATCGTTACCGTCGGGCCGTATCAGTTGGATGGAATAAGTGTTTTCAAATGCAATATCTTCTCCGTTGGGAGCGAAGCGCGGGTTCCTGAAACTGTTAAATCCACCTGTCAGCAGGATTTTAAAATGGCTGCCATCGCAACGAACCGTACACAAAATGGATGCTTCATATGGATTCGTATTGCGTGCTGCGAGCACCAGGCTATTGCCGTCGGCCGACCAGTCGATACCACAATCATAGATATATGGATCAGGCAATGAAATGGTGTCAAATGTGTTGCTCAAGCGATGAAAAAAGACAATCTGATTCTTAGCGGTATAGGCCAGTGTATTGTCATCGGGCGACCAGCAAAGTGCAGACATTTCGGGTTTCCGAAAACGAAATATTTCTTCCTGTGAGTTGGCGAGCAAAATGCGGTAGTTCGGATTGCTGTAAACCGCTATCATGGCGCCATTGTGTGCCCAGCGAAGCGGCGTGCCATGATCAAATGAAGTCTGTTGGCCTGATGAAGGGGTGTACAACCAGGCATTGTTATTTTCCGCTTGCATGACCAGCCGACCGGGTATTTCTTTTAATGGCAGTATTTCTTCGCGTGTGCAGGCAAGGAAAAAAGAGAGGACGAGCAGGGGAATTAATTGTTTCATACGACATAAAGCAGTGGTGAATAGTGTGCTTTTATACACTAAAATTCACCCCCTGCTTTATGCAAAACCAATGATCCTGGTCAGAAAAAAGGTTGATATTCCTTGTTATTTGCCTTTTTTCAACCAGCCATTGTCGCTCAACCAGTCTGTAAGCCGTTGCGGCCAGGTTTTCAGGGAGGTCAGCGGTGTGCGTTTGCCCATATTGAAGGCGTGGTTGCCCTGCGAATAGAGATGTACTTCTACCGGAACATGCGCTTTCCGGTACAGTCCCGCCAGTTGCAAAACGGGTTCCGAACAACACTCGTCGTCGTTGGCAGCCAGCAAAAACGCGGGCGGCGGATTGGTCAGGGTACTTGTCGGGACGGCCAATGGGCCCGGGTAAACAGCCACCAAAAAATCGGGGCGGGCGCTGAAATGTTCCACAACATCGGTGCTTTTAAGGTTGGCAGGCCGGTCTTCGAAGGAAGCCCAGGCCGCCAGTTCGCCGCCCGCAGAAAAACCCATCACGCCGATGCGCGCCGGGTCGATGCCCCATTCAGCCGCCCGGCTGCGCAGGAGGCGCATGGCGCGGGCCGCGTCTTCCCGCGGGTGTTCTTCCTTGTATGGCGAGCCTTCTTCCCTGAAAAGGCGGTATTTCAGCACAAAAGCCGCTACGCCAATGCTGTTGAAATACTGGGCTGCGTCGCGGCCTTCGGAATTGAACACCAGGGCGCGGTGGCCACCGCCCGGGCAAATGAGTACGGCGGCGCCATTGGCCATGTTCTTAGGCGGCAAAAAGGCCGTAATGCTCGGATTGTGGATGTTTTTTACCCACCAGTCCTGTGCTTTTTCAGGCTCGTTTTTTCTGTTTTCAAAGCCGGGTGCGCCATTGGGCCAAAGCGGAATTGGCACTGACAAAAGATTCGTTTCCGGTTGTGCCAGATCGAGTTCCTGTATCCAGATATTGCGAAACAATACATTGTGCCCTTCGGCCTGTAGTTTGAGCCCGCCGGGAACGTCGGTGATGCCTTTGCCGCCGTCATTTCCACCATCGATACCCGAATTGGCGCCGCCCCACACCTGATTGATGGGCTGATTGAGATATACTTTTTGCCCGTTGAAACACATGGAAAGCATGGCTCTTTCTGTGCGTTGTCCGTCCTGAAAACGGGCTGCGCGGAATACAATATCGTAGGCATTCCACTTCCCTATGCCGTTGTAGGCGTAGTAGGGCGAGGGGGTTTCGTTGATGACGGCTGCCATGCCATGCGAAGTGGTATCGCCATCCAGTACCTGAATTTCATAGCGGTTTTGCAGGTAAACGCCGCTGTTACCGCCTTTTTCCTGTATCAGAAACTCGATGTGCAGGCGGAAATCGCGGAAGGCTTTTTTGGTGACGATATCAGCCGTGCCGTATTTGCCGCCGGCAGCCGTGGGGTCGTTGCCATTGAGTACGGTGCCGGCGTCTACAGGGTCTTTCACAATCGTCCATTTGATGGGAGGTTGGGCTGCCAGCCGGGGCCCTTCCCAATACTGCCACTTTTCGTCGAGCATGGTTCGGGTGCCGTCAAAATAGACTTCGGCGCCTTCCGGGGCTTTGACGCCGACGCCGATCTGGGCTCGGAGCAGGGTAGAGGTTGCCCCCACAATCAAGAACGTGAATAGCAGGCGATGTAAGGCGAAAAGATGTTGCTTGATACGGTGTTTCATTTTACTCAGTTTAAATTTTCTTTTCAATTTGATACTTGCTAACGAAAAGGGGTTTATCAGGATGCTGCCAAGGGTACATGGATGGTAGTATGGACTTTAGTCCGTCGGGACAGCGCCTTTTAAGGCGCAAAAAAAACTATATAAAGCGCCTTAAAAGGCGCTGTCCCGACGGACTAAAGTCCATACTACCATCAAACATATCACCCTCACCTCACTTCTTTAGCAATGCTGCCTTGAAATACTTGCCTTGCCGGGTCGGTGTAAAATTCCAGTCGGTGAACAAACTCGGCGCCCATTCCGGATCAAACACCCACACCACATACGAAATGCCTTTTTGTTTGCAATAGGCCGTTATGGCATCCCCATACGATTCGTCGCTGATGACAGGGATGTGCGCGCCTGGGTCGTCGGCGCCGCAAAAACCCACTTCTGTTAGCAATACCGGGTATTTTTCGGCTACGAATCCCCAGTCCTGTGTCCATTGTGCCTCCCAGGGTTTGGCGCGTTTCATGGGGTAGGGGTGGCTCACGTAAGCAATGCCTTCGGCGCGAATGGGATCGGTGGCTACCGGCGTGAGGTCGTAGGCCCAGTTGAACCCCGCAACGAGCGGTACTGCCTGACAGCCGTGCGCCCGGATGATGGTGATACATTCTTCCATTATTTCGCGCCACTGGGGCCAGGAGCATACGCCGAGTTGGCCGTTGTACACGGTGGGTTCGTTGAACAATTCGAAAAACGCCACCGTTGGTTCGTCCTTGTAATGCTGCGCCATGGTGCGCCAGAATTCGAAGGTTTCCTTGTGTGTGGTTTCGTATCTGGGGTGCTGATACAATTCGGAACGCAGGTTGCCGATGCTGTGCCAGTCGATGATGACGTACAGACCGCACTCGCGGGCCCACTGCACCCCTTGATCGAGCAGTTTCAGGTATTCCTCCTGCCCGCGTTCGCGCCAGGCAGTCGGGTGTACGGGCAGGCGGACGATATTAGCGCCCCAGCGTTTTATTTCATCGAAATAGGCGGCATTCCAGTGGCCGATGCCCGCCAGCCGGTCGGGGTCGCTGGCATTCAAACCCCGAAATATAAAAGTATCCTGATCGGGTGTAACGAATTGATTGCCTTTTACTTGTATTCTTTTTACAGCGTTGGCCGGAGCGGGAGACTGAGCAGAAAGCATCAGACAAAAGAACTGGAGAATGAGTAAAAGGCACGTGTGTTTGCGCATAACAGAGGAGGGTAAAGGTGGAAAGATAAGAGTACCCGGGGAAATCCCTGATGCAAAAGAATCAAAAGTATGTGGGGCGTAGCGGGGGGAATTTGGACAGAAAGGCGGGGTTATTTTGTTAAACAGAGCGCGTAGAGTAGTTTCATGCAGACCGCGTAGAGTAATTTTCCGCAGATCGCGCAGATTTAACCGCAGAACTCGCAGAATGTAGAGTACACCTATTCCCTCAAAGCGATAACAAATGAGTACTCTACGTTATGTACTCTACATTCTGCGAGTTCTGCGGTTAAATCTGCGCGATCTGCGGGAAATTACTCTACGGAAAATCTCATGTTCATGTCGTTAAACAACCCTGGTGTTTTTTTTCAGCAACTAACCACCATGCTTTTAGCAGGGGCCCGTAATTTCGCCCACACTTACCACCACCGAATAAAATCCTCGCCATGCCTATTTACCATAAACTGGGAAAAATACCCCGCACCCGCCACACCGTTTTTGAAAAACCCGACGGAGACGGCATTTACTACGAACAACTCTTCGGCACCATCGGCTTTGATGGCATGTCGTCGCTGCTGTACGAAATACACCGTCCGACGATGGTGCGCGAAATCCTGAAAACAGAAGACGTCAGTCCGAAAATCGCTGTGGAAAAAAACATGACCGCGCGCCTGCTCCAGGGCTTTCAGGTGCCTGCGCAGGACGACTTTCTGGACAGCCGCACGCCATTGCTGGTCAACAAAGACATCTACATCGGCCTGGCAGCGCCCCGACAGTCGATGCGCTCGTATTTTTACAAAAATGCCGATGCCGACGAACTGCTGTTCATCCACCGGGGTTCGGGCAAGTTGCGCACTTTTGTGGGAAATATCGACTTCGAATACGGCGATTACCTCGTTATTCCGCGTGGTATGATTTACCAGATCGATTTTGACACGACCGACAACCGTATCCTGTATGCCGAGTCGTTTCACCCGATTTACACGCCAAAACGCTACCGAAACTGGTTCGGACAATTGCTCGAACACTCGCCGTTTTGCGAGCGCGATTACAAACTCCCGACCGAACTGGAAACCTACGACGAGCGTGGCGACTTTGTCATCAAGGTGAAGAAGCAGGGTCAATTGCACCACCTGCTATATCCCACGCACCCTTTCGATGTAGTGGGCTGGGATGGATTCAACTATCCCTACGGCTTTTCCATCCACCATTTCGAACCCATCACGGGGCGTGTGCACCAGCCGCCGCCTGTACACCAGAATTTTGAAACAAAGGCATTTGTGGTGTGCTCCTTCTGTCCACGCCTGTACGACTACCATCCGAAGGCCATTCCGGCGCCTTACAACCACTCCAATATCGACTCGGACGAGATGTTGTACTATGTAGACGGCGATTTTATGAGCCGCAACAACATCGAACAGGGGCATATTACCCTGCACCCCGGCGGCATCCCGCACGGCCCGGCGCCCGGCGCTTACGAACGCAGCATCGGGAAAACACAAACGGAGGAATTAGCCGTCATGATCGACACCTTCGCACCACTCAGCCTCACCACGGCGGCCATGCAGATCGACGACGGGAAGTATTACAAGTCCTGGCTGGAACCGGGAATGTAGCGTGAACGGAACAGCCGCTTTGCTCTGAAAGGATTTTGTTTTCCTGGTATGTGACACAAGCGATATTTATCAGGCCCGTTGTGAGCAAATGGCTGTTTCCGATAATTTTCAGGCAGTCAAACGCTGCCCTTTATAAATAGGCACCGGTTCTCTGCTACTACTCGTCGAAGACTGCGTTTGCAGGGATTCCAGCACCAGCAACCACAGATTTTCGTACGGAATTACTTCCACTTCCCGGTGTTGATTGACCACATGCCAGGGCGTGTTGAGTAGTTGCGCATAGTATTTTTCCGTTTTGAGCCGGATTTGTTTCAGGTTGAAATCGGATTGAGGAATCTGAATCAACATTTTGAAAAAATACTGGCTTCGCAACGAGTTGGGATCGCTGAGGTAGCGAGAACAGTACTTGTTCATGGCATCGATCCGGCTTTCACATTCATCTGCCTTTTTTTGTGCCACAAAAAACAAAAACTGGATAATCAGCACACTGACATTCATGCCGCCCTTGTCTTTTGAAAGCAAAGGCACATCATTTACAAAACGATTGATTCTGAAATTGTTCTGCTGTTTTTCTGCTTCCGACAGATTCACTTTTTTAATCGTTACCAGGTACCACAGGTAGGCTTCGAATATTTTCCAAAGTTCATTGATTTGCGGCGGCTGTGAGGCCAGATACGGGTTGTTTTGTACTTTTTGCAGGATTTCAAAAGCCTCGTCATATTCTTCGGTGTGCAGCGCGGCAAGCAGCAGAATCTCCTGAACCCGGAACCAATTAAACGAGTTATGTTCCAGAAGGGCTAAAATCTGGTAGGCATAAGTGTCCAGTTTGCCAAATTGGCGGGTGTACAGGCAGCATGTGATCAGGTTGTAGTAAAATGCCTGTTGTACCATTTCGCTGCGGTATTTTTTGCCGGCAAAAAACTCAATAGCATCGCTGCATACCTTTTCCATTCCGATGTAATCGTTGCGGCAGTCGTACATCAATGCCTCGATCATACGCCCGAAAAACTGTACCTTAAAGGAGGAAAAACGCTTCATGTCGGGTTCGATCGACATAAAGTATTCCTTGGCTTTTTCTACGGAGGATTCCTTGTCGGAGCGCACATTTACATGTTGCATCATCAGGTCGCTATACAGTTTCTCTGCCTTGCGCTCGGCATGCCAGGTGGCTTCCAGTTCCTCGTAGGTCTCATCCAGTTTCTCGTATTTCTTCGTATCTATATTGGAAGTACTGTAGTAGAGTTGGAGGGTACGCACAATATTCATGCTGAGTTCGGTGAACTCAAAATCCTGTGTATGCCGAAGCAGGTTTTCGATTTGTTTGATACCCACGGAACGGATGTTCTTGCTGATCAGAATCATGGCAGAACTCCATTTGGTGGTGCAATCAATAAATGCCGTTTGGCGATCCGGGTTTTTCTCTTCCCGGAAGTCAAGTAAAAACACCATGTCGCATAATCGGTTTTTCAGCCGCGATTTAAGCGTCATGAGGGCAGATTCTCCCAAAATATCAGGGAAGGCCGACAGTATTTCCTCGTCCGTTTTAACCTGGCCGGTTGCTATGGAACGATAAATTTTTCCCATTTGAGAATGGGGCTGAATGACAGCATCCAGCAGACTATTGGACCGGAATTTGGTCTTCTCAATAAAATCGACCAATTCTTTGAGTTCATTCATAATTATGAGGTTGGAGTATAAATGATGGATGGATTAGTGTCGGCAAAACGCTGACGATTCGAATAATACGAGGGGAAACCAGGGGATATATTAAAAAAAGAATGGCACTATTTATGTGTGGAGAGAAAATGTTGGAAAGGTCCGGGTGACCTCAATGGTGCCTGTTTTCTGTTTTGGTCGAACATTATTTGTGGTAAAGATAACCCAATAGTACGCTCATACAGATCATTTTATCGAATATGTATGTGTGCTACATGATTATGTAGGAAAAGTAATATGAATGAAGTTGGGCAAGTGACGCTGATGATGGATCTTTGACATGGATGGAAAATATATTGCTCCAATGTATATATGTTTGCTTCCGTTGATTTTAATAATACGCTTTCTTAATGGTCTTCCCCTTGAGCAATGGAAAACAGTGGTCGATCTTCCTCTGCCTCTTGTTGTGCATGCTGTCAGCAAAACCGCTGTGTACAGCACAACAGGTTTTGCTGCATGATTATGATATGCGGCGCATTAGTCTGCGAGATGGACTGGTCGATCAGGCTGTCACGGTGGCCTGTAAAGACGAAAGAGGTATGCTATGGTTGGGTACCTCGAATGGGCTTTTTACCTACGATGGTTTTCGAATCTCCCGATACGATTTACCGGGCATGTACAGCCGGCAACTGCCTGACTACCACATCACCGATCTTGAAGTAATAGAAGGGGCCGACATTATCCTTGTTTGTACCCCGCGTGGCGCCTGTGCCATTGATCCAATGGAACGCACTAATATCCCGGAATGGGATCTGGGTATCCGCGACGGGCGCCTGTCGCGCTGCCTGCAATTCGAAAAAAGCACGGCAGGGTTTTATTTCGGATATTACCCAGGTATGGTTTGCCGGGTAGACTGGCATAAACCCAAGCAACTGGTTATCGATCCATGGTTTGCAGTAGATGCAGGCTCCGAACTAAAAATGATCTCTGATCGTACCCGAAGTGACGCCGTTTGGTTATTGCCCAAGGCTTCAGAGGCCTGGTATGCAACCCCTGGAGAAAAATACAACTGCCCGGTAGATCCTGTTTCGAACAATTCCCCGATAGTAAAGGGACTCGTCAGTATTGCCTATGACAGAACATCACTGTACGGGTGGGATGGCGCATGGAATCTATACACTTATAACCCTGATAACAAGAGATGGGGCAAAAGTGCTATGGCTTTGAATCAATTATTTCCTGCTTTGAAGTCCATTGAAGCCGGATTTAATCACAAGGTAATGGTAAATGCGGCCTTATCATTGGGAACGGAACAAACCGGTTTGTGTACCAATGCAGGCATGTACATCCTCCGTAAAAAAGTAACGGCATTTCATGCGGTTCCCGAACTTGTCAACCAGGAAATAAGGGGTATTTACTCCGATTCTTCCGGAAGATGGTGGGCCAGCGCCTACAATGGTACCTACACCGGCCGTATTCGCAGCAAAAGTGAATTCCGGTATTATCCTGCTCTGTCAGGGGTGTGCAGTTTTTTACCAATTGGAAATAATACGTGTTTTCTTGCATTTGAAACAAACAAAGGGGTCGGGAAGTGGGATTTTCGATCAAATCGTTTGTTGAAAAATACAATTGTTGCATCTGATATTAGCGGTGTAGGAGAATTTCAGGCGCTATCGCTTTGCAGGGATTTTCAGGGGGGGGTATGGGCCGGCTGTTTTCAGGGGGTGTTACACAACAGCGCGAACGCGCCTGACACTTTTCGAACCTTCGTTGATGCATCCACAGGTAATGCATTTCACCAGTCTCTGGCGCGTACTATTTTGTCAGACAGGGATTCCAGCCTGTGGATCGGTACGGAAAATGGCCTTTATCACCTGATTTACAACATCAGCAAGGCACGATTTGAGGAAGATCCTTCGTCGCCATATGCCAAAGGTGTTGTTATCAGCGGCTTGTATCAGGATCGTTTCAGCAACCTCTGGGTGGCGACCAAGGGCAATGGCATAGCCTGCAGGTATAAAAGAGGACACTGGCGCTGGCTTACCACTGACAACGGGTTGAGCAACAACGTTACCTGCCGGATTGAAGGCAGCAATCAGGACCTGGTCATGTGGATTAGTACGCGGCAAGGATTGTCCCGATTCGATATTGCCAGTGGCACTTTTTGTAATTATTTTGAAGAAAACGGCCTTCCCTTCGACGAATTCAATACCGGTTCGAGCGCGAGGGAACCCGATGGAACCCTTTTCTTCGGGGGCCCCAACGGTTTAATGTATTTTAAGCCCGATTCGGTGCCAGTACTCGGGTTTCATCATCAGACGATCATTCCTTCTGTAATGGCCTACAGTTCAAGGTATGACACCCTGATTACGTTTTCGATGCTGGACAAACCCTTGTCGCTCTGGCCATATCCTGAATACGTGGAAATCCTGCTGGGAGCAGATGAATATCTCCAGCGCGACAAAATTCGGTTCAGGTACCGCATGCTGGGTATTTCTGACAACTGGAATTTTACCAACGGAGAAAGGGAAATCAAGTATTTCAAACTTCCACCCGGGAAATACAGATTTGAAGTACAGGTATGGCTCCCGGGCGGCAGGTATGGCGAACCGGCATTTCTGTCGATCACAGTCCTCAAACCGTTTTATGAATCGTACTGGTTTATTGCATTCCTGATATTCAAAAGTTTGCTGCTGGCGCATTTGATTTACCTGCTTCGGGTAAGGAGAGTGCTGAAAGAACAGCAGATCCGCCGACAGATTGCGGACGACCTTCATGACGATATTGGCAACAAATTGAATATTGTGAGCATTCTTGCCCAGAAAATTTCCCGGGTTCAGGATTCTGCCAACGATACTGCCCAACAAACATCGCTGCAAAAACTCGTTGGGGTCACTAAAGAAGCACTCATGTCGCTGCATACGATGATATGGACAGTAGACCCCACTAAAGACAAGTTGGTAAACCTCCTGAATCGCATGGAAGATTTTGCCGACGACTTCCTGCGACCACTCAATATCGTGTTCTCTTTCAGGTTCCCTGCCCATGTGCCGGAACGGGAAATCAGCCTCAATATGCGACATCACCTGATTCTGATATACCAGGAATTACTGATGAATATGATCAAATATTCTCCACCGGTGCATATTAATTTTGTGGTAACCCTGTCTGAAGCCGGCAAATTTGAACTGGAAATTCTGAACGAACACCGGCCCAACATCGGCGAATACGACCTGCTTTCCGGACGCAGGGGCCTGGAAAGCCTGAAAAGGCGCCTTGAACAGGTAGGCGGAGAACTGGCACAAACAGAAAGTGGAGATCAAATTCAGAAGACGAATCTTATTGTTTATAATATATATAAAAAATAAAATGACTATCCGCATATTGTACCCTATCCATTTTTGCTGTTGGCGCGGACGCCAACAGCGGCATTTCGTGGTAAGTCAAGCACAAATGCCATTGTTGGCGTCCTCGCCAACAATAACGGCTGGCCTGGCGTCGGCACCAAGATTTGGCGGCCTTGGGGTACAATATGCGGATAATCATTAAAAATAAATATCATGTTTAATATCGCTATTATCGAAGATGATCCCATGCTTCGGGAAGAACTGACCGACTTTTTCAAAAAAAGCAAACAGATATACTGCGCCTTGGTGGTGGATACCATCGAGAAATTTCAGCACTTCTATCGTCCATTTATGCAAATCGACATTGTTTTGCTGGATATCAATCTGCCGGGCCTATCCGGGCTGGAGGGAATAGGCGTTGTGCGCAACCTGCTTCCCGATGCAGAAATTATCATGCATACGGTAGTGAACGATCACGATACCATCTTTAAGTGCATTTGTGCAGGCGCAACCGGTTATTTGCTGAAAAACGGAGACTTGCCAGAACTGGAATCTACCCTCCTTTCCATAAAAGAAAACGACGGCTGTGCGCTCACGCCTTCCGTAGCACGCCGGATTATTTCCTATTTCCAGCCCAAATCCCGGCAGAAAAACGACTTGCTTCTCTCCGAACAGGAATTGAAAGTGATTCGGTTTCTGGTCGACGGATTATCGTATCAGGAAGTGTCGGATGCGCTTAATATCTCTATTAACGGCGTGCGTTACCACATCAAGAACATCTACAAGAAACTGCATGTAAAATCCAAAAGCGCCCTGCTTCGCCGTTACTGGGAAGGCGGACTGGATTTGTAGGCTCCGTTTCATATCATAATAAAAAAGTAATGCATGCATCGCTTGATTGCATGAGTATTTCTATTTAATTTTTTGATTTTAAGGTATTATTGAATTATATTTTAATTTAATGCGTAAGAAAATTGGTTTTTTGTCCTTTTCCGGGAATTTTTCCTGAGCATAAATTTGGATCAAAGTAATGCCCATTTTCATTTTTCTAAATCATCCGCTCATGGTAAATGTTACACTTCAATTTATGTTTCTATCAGGCAAAACATCCCTAACCGTTTTGCCTGGTCTGAAATTCAAAGGGATCAACAACGTAGACGTTCTTGGTCATTGATGAATTGATCCTCCTGCAACTGTTTCGAAAATAAAGGGGGAAGTTTCACCACACCAACTTCTTCCTTTTTTTCGAGACCTACTCCCTGGCATTTTATCTGGCTTATTCAAAGGCTTTCAGGTAGCGCTGCTACCAGCAAGCAGGCCGGTTTTATTGCCACTTCGAATGCTCTGTCCCGGACACGGGAAACGAACATAAGTAATCCATCCCCCCTTTTTTTAATCCGCCAGTGCTTTCACACAAATAATCCTGCCGGTACGCCTTCCCGCTCATGCCGTGCATCGCTGTTTCGCCTAAATAATCTCGTGTATTGATGACAATCTATACTTTTCTGTCCCGGCAATTCCTGCAATTCTGTACAGGCAGCCGAATGCTAACTCGTTGCCAGCCATCTACTTCCTCTTCCCAACGATCGGACAAGAGGGGGTGCCATTACTTTATATTATTATTGTTTGTTTTCTGCGCCGGCGCTGACCCAGTCCCCCTGGTCGCTGGCGCAGTTCATTTTAACAACACCTGGCCCGACAGCCTGCCGGGTTTGTCGAGCGAATACCTCTTGCAACCCGATGCGCTTTACCTGGAGCCGTCTGCTGAGAATGCCGGGCTTTTTTTAGCGCCGGAGGGAGGCGGAATGATCACACCTTCCGTTTGCAATGATCCGCTTACTGGGAAAAATGTGGTCATCGACGACCTGCCCGGTGGAACAGCCTGTGTATTGTGCGGCAATACGGATATGAAAAATCTCCTCGATGGTGACCTGAGCAATTACACTTCTTTCAATCCGACTGCTACTGTACTGGGGGCTTCCATCGTATCCATTAAAGACATTGCGCAGGTGTACGATGCGGGTACACGAGGTGGCTTTGTGGTAGAACCGCAAGGTGGACTGCTGGGCAGCGGACTGCTGGGAAGTTTTCAGATTCGCACGTATCTCAACAATGTGTTGCGGGAAACTTTTACCGGTGGAACCACGCTTCTGATCAATGTGCTGGGCGGTTCGGGGGGAAAACAGCGTTTTTCATTCCTTTCCACGCAATCTTTTGACGAAATAGAATTTGTACAAAGCGGCCTTGTAACGGCACTGTCTTCTATTCGGGTGTACTATGCTTTTGTAGAACATGCCGGCTGTGATTACAACTGTGCCACCAAGGTAATCACGGGTTCTGTTTACACGCCCGCCATCGAAAGCAGCCGTTCCGGAACACTAAGCGGATTGTGTATTGGTTGTGTGACGAATACAAGCCGCGTGGTAGATGCAGACACGACCAACTTTGGACGCCTTGCCATGGGCCTGGGCATAGGCGCCGTTTTAGGTGTTTCTGTAAAAGCAAGTACCAGCATTCCTATCCCAGCCGGCTATGATGCCGGCTTTGTGGTGCGTGATAATGGAGTACTCGGTTTGCTCAGTGCCCAGGTACTGGGAGGCATGGCCATCAGGACCTACCTGGGCGGCATTCCACAGGAAACCAAATCCTTTGCCAACCTCGCTGATCTGACTGTTTTGGGGGGCGATTTACAGGCACTGAGTTTTAAAACCACCCTGCCTTTTGACGAAATCCAGTTGCGCATCGACGGCGGCCTGATCGCCGTAGGCGTCGATGTGCGCGCGTATTATGCCTTTGTACGACCGGATAGTGACAACGATGGTTTTGTGGACTGTGTCGACAAATGTGCCGGACAGGATGACAACCTCGATGCCGACGGCGATGGTATTCCCAATGGCTGCGATGCGGCTGTTTGCACCGTCAATGCCGGTACCGACCTTACGGCCTGTCCTTCTACCACTACGGCGCAATTGCCGGCAGCAGGCGTAGGGCAGACATGGTCGGCACTGCCTTCCAATCCTTCTATTGCTTCTGTCAGTTCGGGTGGCGCCGTCACGGGCCTCACTGTAGACGGCATTTATGGATTTATCCTGACAGAGGGTACTTGTAAAGACACTGTTTTCATCAACCACCAGGAGCAGGGGCTGGATTATGCTTGTAATAATCCTATCACAGGATATGGTGTCACGATCGATCAGACGGGGCTTACCGGCGGGATATGTATTCTCTGCGGGGGCGGCACCCAGGCAATTGACGGGGATTTAAGTAATTATTCGACCTACACCATTGGCGTGGGCGTGCTCACTGCTACTTCCATTATTTCTGTAAAAGACAACTCGCAGGTATATCCGGCGGGCAGAAGAACCGGCTTTTTGGTAGAGGCCGTTGGCGGCTTGCTGGATGCAACTGCCTTGAGTTCGTTGCAAATACGCACTTATTTAAACAATGTACTGCAGGAAACTGCAACTGTCGGCAATGGCTTGTTGGGCGCGTCGGCGCTTACTGGAGACGGCAACAAGGAACGCCTGGGTTTTGTCACCACCCTGTCCTTCGATGAAGTAGAACTGGTGGCCACATCGGTAGTAGGCGCATTAACTTCTCTTCGGGTGTATTATGCTTTTGAAGAACCGACGTCCGGGTGCCCGAATCTTGGCGACGCCGATCTGTGCTCGCAAGACCTGATTGCAAGCGACGCCACATACTGTGGTCAAATTTCCTATGACAGAAGTGGCATCACCGGTGGCGCCTGCGTTGGGTGTTCAGTCAGCCGGGTGGGCAATCTGATCGATGCCAGCCCTTCCAATTACACCATTATTGATATTTCAGCAGGTGTATTGGCCGCACGCGGCAGTGTTTCTGTAAAAACGCGACAAACGATTCCAGCCGGTTATGTGGCAGGTTTTACTATTTCATCGTCTTTCAACATTGCCGATGTAACGGTATTGTCCGGTATACGAATTACCACTTATCTCAATGGCGTACAGCGAGATCAATTCAGCGGCAGCGGCCTGCTTCAAGCCAAGGTGCTGAATCCGGCAAGCGGATTGAGCCAGATTACCATGAAAACCACACTCACTTTTGACGAAGTGCAGTTGAGCATGGGCGGACTGGCATCCGTACTCACCGTTACCAATGTATACGGTGCATTCGTGTACGCAGATTCTGATAATGACGGTACGCCAGACTGTGTAGATAAATGCTGTGGCAGTTCGGACAACCTGGATTCCAATGGCGACGGTCAGCCTGATGGATGCGACCCGCTGCCCATGGCCAACGACGATATGGTTACCCTCGATTCCAACGAACCGGTTACCATCAATGTGTTGAGCAACGACAGTTTTGGTGATGACGGCCCCTCTACTTCTGCCATTACCATCGTAACCCCGCCCGCCCATGGAACAGCAACGGTAAACGACAATGGCACACCCAATGATCCTACCGACGATACTATAGTGTACACTTCGGCGAACAACTATTCTGGAACAGATCAATTGGTTTATAGGATTTGTGAACGTACCGGCGATTGCGACAACGCAACGGTATTTATCAACGTGGTTCCGGACAACGACCCTCCTGTCGCCAATCCGGACCCTTACACTGTGAACGAAGACACGCCACTGTCGGGCAACGTCGTATCGAATGATACCGATCCCGACGGACCGGCAGTGGTGGTGTCTGTACTGTCGGGCCCCACAAACGGGATGCTCACGCTGAATCCCGACGGCACGTTTACGTACACCCCCAATGCTAATTATTCCGGCACGGATCAATTTACCTACCAATACTGCGATGGCGCTATGCCTGCACTCTGCGATGATGCCACCGTCAGCATTACGGTAAATCCGGTAAACGATGCGCCCAATGCAGCCGACGACACCTACAATATCAATGAGGATAATCCGCTAAATGGCGATGTATCGACCAATGACATGGATGTGGATGGCCCTTCTGAAACCATAACAGTGTCGATGAACCCGACGAACGGTAACTTGACGTTGAACCCGGACGGCACCTTTACGTACACCCCCAACCCTAATTTCAACGGAACCGATCAGTTTACCTATCAATATTGCGACGGAGGCACGCCCAACCAATGCGATCAGGCTTCGGTAACGGTAAATGTAGCCGCTGCTTCAGTGCGCTTGCTGGTACGGATGCAGTTGCAAGGCGCTCTGGTCGGCGGTTCGGGTGGATTGATGCGCGACGACCTGCGGACGCCGACATTGCGGATACCTGCAACAGAGCCGTACTCATCGATGGCTACTTTTTCGCATGTGAACGGCGGGGGAGGGGAGACTGTGGCGCAGCCGGTCACAGTCTTTTCAGATCAGGCATCGAATTCCATCGTCGACTGGGTGTACATCGAGTTGAGAGATGGCTCCAATTTTAATTCCATCGTTGCAACTCGTTCGGCGCTTTTGCAACGCGATGGAGATGTGGTGGATGTGGATGGGGTTTCAGGGGTTTTGTTTGCCAATTCTTCGCCTGCCTCCTATTACGTGTCTGTTCGCCACCGAAACCACCTGGGTACGATGACAGCAAACCCAATCGCTTTGGCAGCCAATGGAACGCTGGTAGATTTTACCAGTCTGAGCACCCCTCTTTGGGATGATGGAACCAATCTGAACGGATATGAACAGGTCACAATTGGCGGCACGTACGCACTCTGGGCTGCCAACAGTAAAGTAGATACAAAAGTGGTTTTTGCAGGCGAAAACAACGATAAGGATGCCATTTTTAATCAAGTCGACCAGGCTCCGGGTAACATACTTCGCTCTCAAACCTTCATCCTGCAAGGGTATTTCTCCGGAGATGTCAACCTGAATGCCCGCACCATATATGCGGGGCAGGGCAATGATGTAGACTTCCTTTTCAACAACGTGGATACCCACCCGAGGAATATACTACGCAGCCAGACATTCGTGATCAGACAGCAATTGCCATAGTCATTCCGGCATTCCCGGCTGATGTGCTCCCTTTCCATTTTTCTGAAAAAAACAAACTTTAATATGAAGCAACTTCGACTCCCGCTATTTCTCATGCTGGGCATTCTGTTCTGTAGCCGTATTATTATGGCGCAGAATACGATACAATACGCCCTCTTGCAAAACACGATGGATCCATTGCGGCTTACTGCGGTGGCTTATCCGAATTTCACCTCTGGCAATGTGACCATTTCCACGGCGGTATTTACCTTTTATGTTCCTGCTGGAACGGTACTGAATCCTGCCGTGCCGGTGCTTCCTTCTACCGGTACATTCACGGATATTACCGGCACCTGGAGAATTGAAAAAATAACACCTGCGCTGTATGCCATGTCTGGCAACCCTGCCTCCGATATGCAAGGGAACGACATTTATCAGTGTGTGCTACAAAACTCGCCTTCACCTGTAACAACTTCAGGTCAGCCAGTACAATTGTTTACGTTTCGGGTGCCTTCCGATTGTGTAGGCGGCGCCATTCAGGTGCATACCAACAACAATAGCATCCAGCAGTCGCTGTTCAATGCATTCGGCATCAACATCAACAACCAGATGTCGGTGAGCGTGAATGATGCCATTTCCACCGATATTTACACCGGGAATATTTCCAACCCGGCCTTGTTTAATTGCCCGCTCGATGATGTTCCGGATGCTGTAGATGATGTAGTAAATATCAATGAGGATAATTCCACCATGATCGATGTGACGAACAATGACGATTTCGGAAATAACATTCCTGCTACAGGTCCGATTTCCATTACTACTCCGCCCGCTTTTGGTACTGCTACGGTAAATGACAACGGAACGCCCAATGACCCTACAGACGACTTGATCAACTACACACCGCCGGCCAACTTTAATGGCACAGTAACAGTATCTTACCAGATTTGTGATGCAGATGGCGATTGTGATATTGCAACTGTAACCATCAATGTAAATGCAGTAAATGACGCACCGGATGCCAATCCGGATATGTACACAATGAATGAAGACGGCGTTTTGACAGGAAACGTTTCTACAAATGATACTGACCCGGATGGCCCCATGACCAACATTACAGTGGTGACGCCGCCCACAAACGGCATGTTGACCCTGAATCCTGACGGAACGTTTACCTATACACCCAACCCGAACTTCAACGGTACGGATACATATACGTATTCCTATTGCGACGGCGGCACACCCAATCAGTGCGATCAGGCGACCGTGACGATCACGGTGGGGCCTGTAAACGACCCGCCAGTGGCAAACGACGACAGCCAGACGACGCCGGAAGATATGGCTGCAACNTTNAGTATTACAGCCAACGATACGGATGTGGATGGCATGATCAACCTCGCTTCGGTAGACCTGAACACGGGCCTGGCCGGTATCCAGACTTCTGTAACGGTAACGGGAGGCACTTTCAC